>OGJZ01002958.1_pt1 | contig 11150 bp, 9 predicted proteins | sample 1572321 | NCBI WGS metagenome assembly OGJZ01 (sample SAMEA2582086, study PRJEB24529) | metagenome | biome: Human gut stool | place: China | collected 2011 | reverse complement strand
TACCACCAAATATTTCTCAAACCTTTGCTGATGTTATACCGTTTGCGGTTTCAGCAATCATCTTTACTATTTTTGATATTATTTTTAGGAATGTAACTGGAATATGTTTTGCTCAAGGTGTAATTGAATTTTTTCAACCACTATTTACTGCAGCAGATGGGTATATCGGGTTGGCTATTATTTATGGGGCAATGTCATTATTCTGGTTTGTGGGAATTCAAGGTCCATCAATCGTGGAACCGGCAGTTTCGGCAATCTATTATGTAAATATAGCAAACAATTTAGATTTATTCCAAGCGGGACAACATGCTAATAATATATTAACACCAGGAGTTCAACAATTTGTTGCAACAATTGGTGGGACTGGTGCAACTCTTGTAATTACATTGATGTTTGCATTTATGTCAAAATCAAAAGAATTAAAAGCAATTGGCCGTGCTAGTTCGATTCCGGTAATCTTTGGGGTTAATGAACCAATTTTATTTGGGGCACCGCTTATCTTAAATCCAATTTTCTTTATTCCATTTATTTTCGCTCCGATTTTAAATGTTTGGTTATTTAAAGCTTTTGTAGATTTCTTAGGCATGAATAGTTTTATGTATGTATTACCTTGGACAACACCAGGACCAATTGGGATTGTTTTAGGATGCGGTTTAGGTTTATTAACAATTCTTTTTGCTGCAGTTATTCTACTAGTTGATTTTGCTATTTATTATCCATTTTTTAAAGTTTATGATAATGAAAAGTGTGAAGAAGAAAAGAATAAGAACTTAGATGCAGTTGAAAAAGAAGAAGAAATGATTGAAGTAGATGGAAATACTTTAAAATCAAAACGAATCTTGGTTTTATGTGCTGGTGGTGGAACAAGTGGTTTATTAGCAAATGCTCTAGCTAAAGGCGCTAAAGAACAAAATATTCCATTGATTACAGCTGCCGGTTCTTATGGAGCACATATGGATATTATGAAAGATTATGATTTAGTTGTATTGGCACCACAAGTAGCTAATTATTATGAAGATTTGAAAAAAGATACAGATCGTTTAGGAATTAAATGTGTTGCTTGTGAAGGTAAACAATATATCAATCTAACAAGAGATCCTGATGGGGCCTTGAAATTTGTGTTTAAAATTATGGAGGGAGAATAAAAATGAAATTTCCTGATAATTTTGTATTTGGTGGTGCTACAGCTGCTTACCAATGTGAAGGAAGTACTTTGAAATATGGAAAAGGTAAAGTTGCCTGGGATGATTATTTAAAAAAAGAAGGACGTTTTTCTGGTGATCCGGCGAGTGATTTTTATCATCAATATCCGATAGATTTAAAATTATGCCGTGATTATGGAATCAAAGGGATTAGAATCTCGATTGCCTGGTCAAGAATTTTTCCTAATGGTGTTGGTCAAATTAATCAAGAAGGGGTAGATTTTTATCATCGTGTTTTTCAAGAATGTAAAAAGCAGGGTGTTGAACCATATGTTACATTACATCATTTTGATACTCCTGATGCTTTGCATAAAATTGGTGATTTTTTAAATCATGAAATCATCGATCAATATACTAATTATGCAAAATTTTGTTTTCAAGAATATCATGATGAAGTAAAATATTGGTTCACCTTTAATGAAGTATGGCCAATTGCAGTAAATCAATACATTGTAGGAAGTTTTCCACCAGCAATTAAATATGATATTCCTAAAGCAGTTTATTCAATGCATCATATGATGGTTGCCCATGCGAAAGCAGTATTGGCATTTAAAGAGGGAAAATATCCAGGCCAAATTGGAATTATTCACTCTTTAGAAACAAAATATCCTTATAATGATAATGAAGCTGATTATCAGGCAACAAAAAATGAAGATGTATTAGCTAACCAGTTTGTTTTAGATGCAACTTTCTTAGGTGAATACACTGATGAAACTCTTACGATAATTAAACGATTAGTCGCTTTAAATAATGGAACTTTTAGAGTTGATCTAGAAGATTTGGAAATCATGAAAAAAGCTGCTAAGTTAAATGATTATCTAGGAATTAATTATTATCAAAGCCACTTTATTCAAGCTTACGATGTTGAGAATGATATCTTCCATAATGGAACGGGGGATAAAGGTACTTCACGTTTTAGACTGAAGGGTGTTGGTGAACGGATGTTTAAGGAAGGAATCGAAAGAACTGACTGGGACTGGTTGATTTATCCTCAAGGACTTTATGATATGATCATGCGAATTAAAAATCAATATCCTAACTATAAAGCAATTTATATCACAGAAAATGGAATGGGATATAAGGATGAATTTATTGGAGGTAAGATCGATGATACTCCAAGGATTGATTATATTAGAAAGCACTTATCATGGATTTTAAAAGCAATTGATGATGGTGCGGATGTTAAAGGATATTTTGTTTGGTCGTTAATGGATGTATTTTCTTGGTCTAATGGTTATAATAAGCGTTATGGACTATTCTATGTTGATTATGACAGTCAAGTTAGATACCCAAAAAAATCAGCTAGCTGGTTCAAGCAAATTAGTGAAACAAAGGAGTTAGATAAGATTGAATTATAAAGCAATTATCTTTGATTTTAATGGAACATTATTCTTTGACAATGATAAACATGTTTTAGCTTGGGGAAAAATATCCAAGCTGATTCGTGGTAGGGGGATCAGTGACGAGGAGTTGCATGAGCAGTTTAATGGAACACCGAATGCTAAAAATATTCAGTATATGATGAATAATCAAGCAACGAGTGAAGAGCTTAAAAAATATTCATTATTAAAAGAAGAATATTATCGTGAATTTTGTAAGCAAGATAAAGCATCTTTTCATTTGGTAGATGGAGCAGTAGCTTTTTTTGATAAATTAAAAGAACTGGGAATTCCTTTTACGATTGCTAGTGCTTCAATTAAAGAAAATATTGATTTTTTTGTTGAATCATTTAATCTAGATAAGTGGATTGACCCTGAAATGATTATCTATGATGATGGTTCCTATTCAAATAAAGTTAATATGTTTAAAGATGCAGCACAAAAATTAAAACATAATGTTAAAGATATTTTAGTGTTTGAAGATTCTTTTTCAGGAATTGCGAATGCATATAAAGCGGGAATTGAAAAAATCGTAGTAATCTGTCCTCAGGAAAAAGAAAGTGAGTATCGGGATTTACCTGGCGTTATCATGACGATACAAGACTTCAGTGATTTTAATAAATTAATCTAGGATTGGCTATAAAAGTCAATCTTTTTGTTTTTTAAACAATTATATGTATATTTATTATCTAAAATCCTAAAAATAATTAAAATAAAAAAATTATTATCTTGACAAACAATAATCATAAGAGTATTCTATATAAAACATTGTATAGGTATATACATTAAAGGGGGAAATAAAAAATGAATGGATTATTATTACTGGCGCTTTCGATGGTTGCATTGGCAGCAGCTTATGTAATTTATGGTCGCTATTTGGAGAAAACTTGGGGAATCGACCCTAAGGCTAAGACACCAGCGGTTGCTAATGAAGATGGGGTTGATTTTGTTCCTAGTAGCAAATGGGAAGTATTTGCACATCAGTTTTCATCAATCGCTGGAGCAGGACCTGTAACGGGACCGGTTATGGCATTGATGTTTGGTTGGGTACCTACAGTTTTATGGATTATTGTTGGGGGGATTTTCTTTGGTGCTGTCCAAGATTTTGGAGCACTTTATGCATCAGTAAAATCAAACGGTAAATCAATGGGTGGTATCATTGAAGAATATATTGGTAAAACTGGGAAGAAATTATTTTTCTTGTTTTGCTGGTTATTTACACTTTTGGTAATTGCTGCTTTTGCTGATATGGTAGCAGGAACATTTAATGGTTTTTCAGCTGTTGATGGTTCTAAATTACAGCCAAATGCTGCAGCTGCATCAATTTCAATGTTGTATATCGTTGTAGCGATTGCTTTTGGTTTCTTTTTAAAGAAACGGCATGTAAGTGGCAAAGTGCAAGCAATGCTAGGAATTGGCTTAATTGTTTTGATGTTAATTGGAGGGATTGCTTTTCCAATTTATTTCAGTAAAACAACTTGGCTATATGTCGTCTTTGTCTATATTTTCTTTGCTTCTGTTACACCAATGTGGTTATTGAAACAACCTCGTGATTATTTAACTACGTTTTTATTTGTTGGAATGATCGTGGCTGCAGTAGTCGGCGTACTATTCTATAACCCAACTATTTCACTACCAGCATTTACTGGTTTTACAAGTGAGACAGGCAGCTACATGTTCCCAACTTTGTTTATCACGATTGCTTGTGGTGCTGTTTCTGGTTTTCATTCACTGGTTTCATCAGAAACAAGTAGTAAACAAATCAAAAATGAAAAAGATATGTTACAAGTTGGTTATGGTTCAATGTTATTGGAATCACTATTAGCAATCTTAGTTGTTGTCGTAGTTGGTTCTTTAACTCAATTAGTTAGTGACGGGGTTTTAACTGATCAGCTAGCTTCATTAGTTACTGCTGAAGGAGCTACTCCATTTACTAAATTCTCAGTAGGGGTAACGGCTTTTGTTTCTAAACTAGGATTACCTCAAGAATGGGGAATTTGCATTATGACAATGTTCGTTTCAGCATTAGCTCTTACATCATTGGATGCTGTTGCAAGAATTGGACGTTTATCATTCCAAGAATTATTTGAAGTAGAAAATTCTCAAGAAGCTTCAGGGTTGAATAAAATTCTTACAAATAAGTATTTTGCAACATTAATTACCTTGTTCTTTGGTTATTTATTATCATTAGGTGGTTACAATAATATCTGGCCGTTATTCGGTTCAGCAAATCAATTGTTAGCAGCTATGGTATTGATTTCATTATCTGTTTTCCTAAAGGTGACTGGTCGAAAAGGATTTATGTTATACATTCCAATGTGTACAATGCTGGTAGTAACTTTAAGTTCACTTGGTCTTTCTGTATATAACATCGTAAATGCATGGATGACAACAGGAACTTTTGATTTCTTGACATCAGGACTACAATTGATTTTTGCAATTTTATTAATTGCTTTGGGAGTATTAGTTGCTTTCTTTGATTTTAGAAAATTATTTAAGACAAAAAAAGTGTAAAAAACATTGAGTAATTTAATTACTCAATGTTTTTATTATGCTATTTTCTTTTTAAAATAGATAAAAGTAGTTATCGTAATAACAGATAGAATACCTAGATATTCAAATTCAACTTCATCTCCTGTTTTTACAGAAGTTGTCAAATCATCTTTTTTATCAATAACTGTTGTAGTATTGCTACCATTGTTGACAAAAATCAGTTCACCAGTTAGTAGATCACGTTGGTAGTTTTTAAAGAAATTCCAAATATATTGGGCTTCTGGTTTATAGTTCCAGTGAGCATGATCTTTAATTGCAGCAAGTTCCATTACTACACCGTTATTGTTAGACAAAGTTCCTGTATACATGTCTTTTTCACCAAGTTTTGTCCATTGCTGATTATCTAATTTAATGCCATAATAAGGGTTTAAATCCATATTCATATCCGTCACGGTTAAGTCATTGATTTTTTGATATGCTTGTAGGGCACTATATATATGTGTATTACTGTCTTCAGCCCAAATACTAAAACCATATAATTGTGAAGTACCGTATTGACTTGAACCATCAACAGGAATCATTTGAAAGAAATCATGATCACCACAAATATATAATAAAGGTGTTTCATGTCCTTTATAATCATTGGTTAATTCAGTGATTGCTTCACTATAAAGATTGACACCAGAAACAGCCCCAACCCCTGCAAAAGTTTCACTATTCTTGACCCCTAATAATAATGACTCGGCACCGCCTGCTGATAAGCCGGTAACGTATACTCGTGATCTGTCGATTTGTGGATATTTAATTTTCAAATCATCAATTAAGTTAATAATTCCTTCATCCCCTAAACCATCGCATTTTGAAAAATTGACACTAGCATCCTGCCATTCTGGGGATACAACGATAAAGTTCTCTTTTGCAGCTAATTCAATCCAACCAGAAGAATCGGCTTGAACCCGAGGATCATTACCGTTTCCATGAAGCGTAAGAACTAAAGGAACAGAATCTTTCTTAGTATCAATTACTTGATTAGGTAAATATTCAAACCAAGTGTATTTTCCAGGCATATTTGAGACAGTTTGATTAATCTCTTGATTATGAATGATTCCAAGGCGATCAAAAATTGGCGTTTCAATTAGTTTATACGGTTGCTCAGCATTAGCTAAATTTGTATCAGTAACAGGCATATTATAGAACTCGGTTGTTTCATTATGCTGACGATAGTTTTTAGAAAAAACTGTTTCCCAGGCATTATCGAATGCATTTTTTAATGTTTCATCTGTTTTTGAATTTACCACGATTTGTAATGGATTTGTAGAATTTTGATAGATCGTGTAGTTGTTAAATGATTGAGATTGGTCAGTTTGATTAGCTTGTTTGTAATAACTAACAGCTGATGTTGCTGTTGAACTTAAATATGCTGGTATAGGAACGTTATAAGTTAAATCGCTATTCATTGTACCGCCATATACCATCATTCCAGCAATAAAGTAACAATTTTGACTAATATAATTATTGACGAAAGTGGCACCCTCATCAATTCCGATCACTTTAATGTTGCTGACACCAGTGCCGGCTAATTTTTTGAAGGCTGTGACATCATCATTGTTATATTGCGTTGATATAGGATTAATAATATATACTTTCCCTGCCCATTCATGAACATTATCGAGAAGACCAATTTCTTCAATTAATTTATCAGCGCTAGTAAGATCTTGTTTTCCCGCAAAAATGTAATAAATAGGTGTTAAGATATTACTACGTTCTGAGGTGTAGCCATCTGCTTCACTATCATATTCGTAGTAAGTATAATTATTGATTGTGTCACTAGTTACTTCAGTTAAAATGTTTTCATTTGCATATAATTGATTAACTGAAATTGGAGCTGCTAACATTAATAGTGACAATGTTAGTGCTAATAATGCTTTTGTTATTTTTTTCATTGTTCCACCCCTGATTTTATATTTATAACTTTTAAGTTACATTAAAATTATACAAGCGCTTACAATAATAAAACATAATTATCTTTGAACGATCAATTCAAAATAAAACTAGTTTATTCAAAAACTGAATGAACTAGTCGATGTAACGAATATACATATTTCTAAAGATTGGAATAAAATAAGTAAGCTGGATATAACCGCTAATTTCATCATTACGCTGATTGCCAAATTTATAGATATAATCAAACTTTGCTTCATCAGTATGCTGTGTAATACAGGTAAGAAGAATTTTAGGGTTATTAAGACTAAATAAGATATCTCTAATTTCCTTAGTTGAAGGAGCATTGTACCATTGACCACTGGTACTGATACAAATAATTAGGGTATCTTCTTTCAAAGACCTAAGATTTTCTGCCATAATAATGGGATCGTTATAACTATAAGCATTGATACCATATTGAACCATTTCTAATTGAACTAGATAAATATTAGCCAATGAAAATTCAGAACCAATAAAAAGAACCTGTTTATAATTATTGATTATTTTAACTAATCTTTCAAGTGCTGTCATATCAAGCTTATCAATATCATTAAAAGCATTTTGTAATGATTGTTTTACATCATTTTTAATTTCTTCGTTATTTTTACTAATAATCACTTTTTTATTATTAAAAGCATTAAGTCGCAGCATTTGTTGTCCAGCAATGAAATCCCAACGATACTCATTGATATTTTTATAACCCTGATTTTTTATAAACCGGCTAACCGAAGCTTGAGACAAGTAATTGTCACCGGCTAGTTTTTCAAGACTGATTTCATTGATTTTATCACGATTAGTAAAGATTGCTTTAGCAACCTGAGTATTAGTTGCATTATTAGTAGTTTTATTAAGATATTGAATTAAACCATGAATACCTTCTCTTTTCATTTTTATCACCAATAAAAGTATAGCATAAAAATGAAATATTTAATTGTTTTTGAATAAACATTATTAACTAGGTAATATTTTGGGTCAATAATTATTTTGAATCAACTTGATTATTACCAGTTCACAAGAGATAGTAATTTCAAAAGAAGAGTTTTTAATGGTCTGTTAAAATTATTTCAAGTGTTGATGGAAGCCCATCATCACGTTCGACGAGGAGCTTATAGTTAGATTAATGTATTTAGAGAGCTTTTGATATAATTGTTTGATAAGAGCATCATTTGAGCTATCATAAATCATATAGAACAGATATTTATAGTTCAATTCATTTTTAAACAATTCAAATAAATGACGTTTTTAATCAATTTCTTTTATCCATGATTTATTATTTATATAAACGAGAACTTGTTTGGTTAAAATAGATTGATTTAACGGATTATCTAAATTAGTATCAACAGGTAATTGAAATAGCATAGGCACCATCTTTTATATATATGCATATACGCTTAGAGGAAACTGATGATTAAAGCAATGATTACGGCACTTAGAACATCACTGATATAATGAACACCACTTAAGATTCGTGAACAGCTAACGACAAATGCTAGAATTAACATGATTGTCCCAAGCAGTGAATTTACCTGAAGACAAGCTAATGCAATTGCAAAAGCACTGACCGTATGTCGTGAAGGGAAAGATTCACCTTGCTTATGTTCTATTAAAGGATCAATAGCCATAGCTTCATAAGGGCGTTTACGATTAATTACTTTGCGCAAAAGTGTTACAATTAAAAATGAAGCAAGTGGCTTATAAAGTGTTTTAGCTAATAATGTATTTTGAGTATAAAGTAAATAAACGAGCAAAATTGAATAAACAATAAAAGTAATAATAGGGATATAGCGGGTAAAGCCCATAATGATTTTTTGCAGCAAGGGATGTTTACGAATATTAGATAACATTGTTTGATAAAATTTTTCCATAAAAACTCCTTATTTTAATTGAATGATCGTTTCGCCTGCATTCATTGTTAAGATGCGCCGACCAGCACGTTTATGTTTATATTGCTTCCGAATAAATTGTTGTAGTATTTTACTTGAATAGCCGTGAACTACAGTAATTTCTTTCGTATTGGGGGATAATGAATTTAGATAGTTATCCAGCCGGATTTTAGCTTCAATCGTAGTACAGCCGTGAATATCGATTTGATTAAACATAATAGTCTCCTTAAATTAAAGTTTAGTTAATTATACTAGATACTTTAAAATTAAACAAACTTGCAATTTACCTGGATATTAAGTAGAATATAAGAGCATATGAATGGAGTGATATAAATGGCACTGACAGCCGGAATTGTAGGATTGCCAAATGTTGGGAAGTCAACATTGTTTAATGCAATAACAAATGCCCAAGTTGAGGCAGCAAACTATCCGTTTGCAACAATCGACCCTAATGTTGGGGTTGTAGAAGTACCTGATTATCGTTTAGATAAGTTAACAGAATTAGTTGAACCTAAAAAAACTGTTCCAACTACTTTCGGTTTTACTGATATTGCTGGTCTTGTTAAAGGGGAGAGTCGTGGTGAGGGTTTAGGAAATAAATTTTTAGGGAATATTCGTGAAACTGATGCAATTTGTGAAGTTGTTCGCTGTTTTAGAGATAAGGATGTAACTCATGTTGATGGCGATGTCGATCCTATTAGAGATATTGAAACAATTAATTTAGAGTTGATTTTTGCTGATTTAGATACTGTAGAAAAAAGAATTGGACGAATTGGTAAAAAAGCACAATCAGGAGACAAAGAAGCGAAGTTAGAAGTCGCTATTTTAGAAAAATTAAAAAGTACGCTAGAAGCCAATAAACCAGCTCGAGTGATCGAGTTTAGTAAAGAAGAAATGGATGTTGTTAAACAATATACTTTATTAACAATGAAACCAATCATTTATGTGGCAAATCTAGGTGAAGAAGACTTAGAAGATCCAACTACTAATCCACATTATAATAAAGTCGTTGAATTTGCAGCTGGTGAAGGGGCTGATGTTGTCCCTATTTGTGCAAAAATTGAAAGTGAATTAGTTGGAATGGATAAAGAAGAAAAAGATTTATTTTTACAAGATTTAGGAATTGAAGAAAGCGGTCTTGATAAATTGATCAAAGAAGCCTATAAACTATTAGGACTTCGTACATACTTTACTGCCGGAGTACAAGAAGTACGAGCTTGGACTTTTAAAGAAGGTATGACAGCCCCAGAAATGGCGGGAATTATTCATAGTGATTTCCAGAGAGGTTTTATTAAAGCAGAAACATATAGTTTTGATGATTTAGTCGAATATGGCAGTGAACATGCTTTAAAAGAAGCTGGTAAGATTCGTCAGGAAGGAAAACAATATGTTGGTCAAGATGGTGACATCATGTTGTTTAAATTTAATGTCTAATGGCAAAAACAAAAAAGAGTTTTATTGAGAGAATAAAACCGACTGGAGCTAAAGATTTAATTAGAAAAATTATTTTATTAGTTTGTATTTGTGTATTTTGTTATAGTGCGTATAATCTAGCCTCAATTTTTTTTGAATATAAGAGCATGGATGATAGTAATAAAGAAGTAGAAGAAACATATGTTACTGAAAATACAGAACAAAAAAATTCATATAAGACAATTGATTTTGAAGCCTTATTAGCAAGAAATTCAGATGTTAAGGGATGGATCGATATTCCTGATACTAAAGTTAGTTATCCAATTGTTCAAGGAGAAACTAATGATACATATATTCATAGTGATATTGACAAAAAGGAATTTAGAGCCGGTTCAATTTTTATTGCAAGTGAAAATAAAAACCCTTTTACTGATTTAAATACTGTTATTTATGGTCATAATATGAAAAATGGTTCAATGTTTAATAACATTAAATCATATACAGAACAAGATTTTGCAGATAAACACCCGTATGTTTATATTTATTTACCAGATGGGACAGTAAGTCGTTATAAAGTAGTAGCAGCACATATTATTCCAGAAGAGAGTTTATTATATAATACTGGAATTACTGATATTCAAGCTTTTTATCAAGAGATGTTAAAAACTAGTGATATTAAGGTTGATTTTGAACAAGCTGCAGGTAATCCGGTAATTACTTTATCAACATGTACTTCAGCTGGTAGTGAAAGCGGAAAACGTAATGTTGTTCATGCAGTCTTGGATAGAGCAGGAATT
>OGJZ01002942.1_pt1 | contig 11191 bp, 7 predicted proteins | sample 1572321 | NCBI WGS metagenome assembly OGJZ01 (sample SAMEA2582086, study PRJEB24529) | metagenome | biome: Human gut stool | place: China | collected 2011 | reverse complement strand
TATGCACCGGGTGATGTTAACGGAACTAAGATGCTTGCTCACGCTGCTTACCGTATGGGTGAAGTTGCAGCTGAAAATGCTATGCGTGGCAATGTCCGTAAGGCTCACCTTGACTACACACCAGCAGCTGTCTACACTCACCCAGAAGTCGCAATGTGTGGTCTTACTGAAGAAGATGCACGCGCTAAATACGGTGATGTCCTCGTTGGTAAATCAAGCTTCGCTGGTAACGGACGTGCCATCGCTTCAAACGAAGCTCACGGTTTTGTTAAAGTTGTTGCGGATGCGAAGTACCATGAAATCCTTGGTGTTCACATTATCGGTCCAGCCGCAGCTGAATTGATTAACGAAGCATCAACAATTATGGAAAATGAATTGACTGTAGATGAACTCTTGCAATCTATCCACGGTCACCCAACCTTCTCTGAAAACATGTATGAAGCCTTTGCTGACGTACTTGGAGAAGCTATCCATAACCCACCAAAACGTAAATAAAGTTGATAAAATTCTCGGACAGATGTTCGGGGATTTTTCTTTTGTCACACATTTTCATCTTTAGCTATATCTCGCAAATTTCTTTGGATTTTTAGTGTTAAATACGAATAGGTAGTTAAAGGGTTTTCAAATAAGATATCTCGCAATTTTTACAGCGTTTAGAATTTTATAATATTTCTGCCTTATTTAGAAAACCTTTAATAATGACCTTTCCATTAGAGTTTTTCTATGGTAAAATGGTTAACGTATTAAAAATGCAAAAGGAAAGTTAAATGCGAACAAAAGATTTTATCTACTATGCCAGTGCGGCTGTTCTTTTAGCTGTGACAACTCAGGTTGCTCAGGCAGATGAAGTGGCGACACAAACACCTTCTGTTACTGAAGGAAATCAGTATCAACCTGCGACAGCGGCTGAGATTTTTGGTGGAGAAGCAGCCTTGCCTGCAACTCCTAGTTCAACTGTTTCAGCACCCGTAGCTACGAGTGAGGTGGCAAAAGCTAGTGCTCCTGCGGTATCTACGTCACTTGCAGCAGAAAGTTCAGAGGCTGTAACAACTGCGGCATCAACTTCAGTAGCTAACTCTACTGTTGCTGTAGCGTCAACTTCAGTAACATCTTCAGTTGTTAGTTCAGAAAGTGCAACAGCTTCTACAAGTGCGACAAGTTCGGAAACGTCAAACAGCGCTGTAGCAACACCTGCTAAATTGACGAATTCTACGGATGTTCCTTCGCCAACGCTTAAGGTGCAACCAAAGACTTTTATCGATGTCAGCAGCCATAATGGTGAGATCAGTGTAGATGACTATCGTGCTCTTGCACGCCAAGGTGTGGGTGGTGTCGTTGTCAAGTTGACTGAGGACACTTGGTACAACAACCCTAAAGCACCATCACAAGTTCGCAATGCTCAAATTGCTGGTCTTCAAGTATCAACCTATCATTTTTCTCGATACACAACTGAGGAAGAAGCACGTGCAGAAGCTCGTTTCTACATCCAAGCTGCACAAAAACTAAACCTTCCAAAGAGTACTGTTATGGTTAATGATTTCGAAGACTCTAAGATGCTTCCAAATATCAACCGTAACACTCAAGCTTGGGTTAACGAAATGCGTAAGCATGGATACAACAACTTGATGTTCTACACAAGTGCTAGCTGGTTGGATGAGAACAATCTAGGCTACCGTGGACCTGTCTCAACCTCTCAATTTGGGATTGAGAATTTCTGGGTTGCCCAGTACCCATCAACAACTCTTACAGCAACAAGTGCTAAGAACATGCGCTATAATGCCAAAACTGGTGCATGGCAGTTTTCAGCTACGGATAATCTCTTGCCAGGTAAACATGTCTTTGACCACAGCGTGGACTATACAGGACGTTTCACAGCAAATGCCAGTGCTGAGGTTGATAACACTCAAGGCGATTTGAGTGGAACCATTTCTATTGTCAATAATAATCCAACTCTTGGTAGCTTTGATGTTGTCATCTCTAATGTTAAGGCACCAAATGGTGTTGAAACTGTCTCTGTTCCAATTTGGTCAGAAATTAATGGCCAAGATGACATTATCTGGTATACGGCTAACCGTCAAAATAATGGAACTTATACAGTAAACGTTAAGGCTTCAGCTCATAAAAACTCAACAGGCCTTTATAACATCCATCTTTACTATATTCAAAAAGATGGTCAAATGACGGGTGTTGGTGGAACAACTACGCAAGTCTTCATTGGTAAGACACCGGAGCAGTTGAAACCTAAAGCAAGTTTTGCTATTGAAAACAATAATGCTAAGGCAGGAACTTTTGATGCCGTTATCACTAATATCTCAGCACCACTAGGTGTTAAAGAGGTTTTAGTCCCATCATGGAGTCTTGAAAATGGTCAAGACGACCTTATTTGGCATAAGGCAACCAAGCAAAATGATGGTAGCTATCGTGTCACCATTAAGGCAAGTGAGCATAAGGGCAATAAAGGGAATTACCGTGCTGATGCCTACATCGTGGACAACGCTAACAATCGTCATTATATTGCCGAAAAAGTAGTGTCTGTTGATTATGCTCGACCAAGTGGTGTCCTTACAATTGAAAACAACAATACTGCAGCAGGTACTTTTGATGCCGTTGTTCGTAATATTGTTGCACCTACAGGTTTGAAAGAGGTTCTTGTTCCATCATGGAGTTTGGCTGGTGGTCAGGATGACCTTATCTGGCATAAGGCAACTCGTCAAGCCGACGGTTCTTACCGAGTGACTATCAAAGCAACGGATCATAAGAATTCAACAGGTAAATACCGTGCTGATGCCTACATTGTAGATGACTCTAACAAACGTTTCTATCTCACTGAAAAAGTGGTAGAAGTTACTCAAACTCGCCCTAGTGCAAGTCTCGTTATTGAAAATAATAATGCTGATTTAGGTACTTTTGATGCTGTTATTCGCAATATCGTAGCACCAAATGGGGTTAAGGAAGTCTTAGTTCCATCATGGAGTCTAGTTAACGGACAAGATGATCTTGTTTGGCACAAAGCTAGTCGCCAATCTGATGGTAGCTACCGTGTTACTATTAAGGCTAGTGAGCATAAGAATTCTCTAGGCAATTACCGTGCTGACCTTTATATCGTAGATAATGCCAACCAACGTCAATATGTCACTGAAACAATTGTAGATGTAAAACATAATAAGCCGGTCGGTACTATTTCAGTAGTTAATAACAATAAAGACACTGGAACTTTTGATGTCATTATCAGTGATGTCTATAGTCCTAAAGGTGTTCGTACTGTTCAAGTACCTATTTGGTCTGAAAAAGACGGACAAGATGATATTCGTTGGTATGAAGCAACACGTCAAGCTAATGGCACTTATGCGGTAAATGTTCAAGCTACTAACCACAAAAATTCAACAGGCTTGTACAATATTCATTTGTACTACATTTTAAATGATGGTTCACAAGTTGGTGTCGGTGGCACAACAACGACAGTTGAATTCCGTAATGCTAAGACTAAAACGCAAACCTATATCACTAATGTTAATTCAGAAGCTGGTAGTTACACAGTAGTGGTTGATCAGGCACCACAAGGACGTCAAATTAAGAATATCCGTGTAGCTGTATGGTCAGAAAGCAACCAAGGAAACCTTTCTTGGTACAATACGGCACCTACTGGAACACATACTGAAATCAATGTATCGACTGTTAATCATAAGAATCTCATTGGTAACTATACGACTCATGTTTATGTAGACTATGTAGACAATACTGTAGACGGATTCAACCTTGGTGAGACAGCTCTTGCTCCACGTAATCGTCGTGTTGAGCCTCAGACGACTTATTATTCTCAACGTGATCCTCGTTGGGCTTCTAAGTGGTATGGTGTCAGCAATATGGACCAGTCAGGTTGTGTTCCAACATCACTTGCCATGACTTTTACAGATATTTTGGGAACTGTAATTGCACCAACGACAGTTGCGGATTATTTGTACTACAATACAAATTCGTTCAATAAAACATCAGTTGCTGGTACAGACGCGGATGGTATTGTATTAGCAAGTAAAAATTGGGGTCTTAAGAGCAACATGCTTTCAAGCATTGCTAACATTGCTTCAGCTTTGATGTCAGGCCAACATGTTCTGGCGGCAGTAGGAGCAAGCCAATTTATCAATTATCCTTACACGCATGAAATCGTACTTCATGGCTATGATAATGGTAAAACTTATGTTCGTGATCCATTTAACGCCAATAACAATGGTTGGTATTCATTGGATTACATTCATGGTGTTCAGAGTCGAGATGCAATGGATACTAAGCTTGGTGCACCATTCTTCTCAATCTTTGCTTAATCTATTAATGAAAGGTCTTTAGAAGGAAACTTCTAAGGGCTTTTTTGGTGTTCATTTTTGATAGTCATATTTTGTATTTATCTATTTTCAGAATATTATATATACATTTGTAATCTCTTATTTATAGGTTTTTAGGTTCTTTATTTGGATAACGTTGATACTTTTAGTATGGAAATTACTTATTTTTTTATCATTTTTATAGTTTTTTTAGATAATTATCACTTTTGCTCTATTCGTAAGACATTTTCTATGGTAAAATGGGTGACGTATTAAAAAAGTGTCAAAGGAAAGTTAAATGCGAACAAAAGATTTTATCTACTATGCCAGTGCAGCTGTTCTCATGGCAGTGACCACTCAGGTGGCCAGTGCGGATGAGGTAGCTACGCAAATGCCTACGGTTACTGAAGGGAACCAGTATCAACCTGCGACAGCAACAGAAATTTTTGGTGGTGGGGTAGTTCTTGCACAAGAGTCACCATCAGCAAGACCAAGTTCAACTGTTGCGGAAACACCTACAGCCACAAGTGAAGTAGCAAATTCAAGTGCTCCACAAGTCAGCCAAGCAAGCTCAACAACGATTGTAGCATCTGAATCAAGAGTCGTTACCTCTGAATCTGTAGTTCAGGCGAACACAGTAGCTAGTTCAGAAAATGCGACGGTACCGACTGCTTCTGAGGTTTCAAGCAATACCGTGGCTGAACCTGCTAAGTTGACTCATGCCTCAGGTTCATCTCATGATACTGATGTTCTAAAACCTAAGGCTAGCTTCTCAATTGAGAACAACAACAAGGTCACTGGTACCTTTGATGCTGTGGTTCGAGATATTGTGGCACCCTTGGGTGTTAAAGAGGTTCTTGTCCCATCTTGGAGTCTAGCCAATGGTCAAGATGACTTGATTTGGCATAAGGCAGCCAAGCAAATGGATGGTTCTTATCGTGTAACCATTAAGGCGGTTGATCACAAGGGGGAGGCTGGCAATTACCGTGCAGATGCCTATGTTGTTGACCGAACAAATAAGAGACATTATATTTCTGAGAAAGTAGTATCTGTTAATTACGCTCGTCCAAGTGCAAGCCTAACGATTGAGAATAATAATGCAGCTACAGGCACTTTTGACGCTGTGGTAAAAAATATCATTGCTCCTACAGGTGTGAGAGAAATCTTAGTTCCGTCATGGAGTCTCGTTGGTGGTCAAGATGATTTGATTTGGCATAAGGCGACGAAGCAAGCAGATGGTTCTTACAGAGCTACCATTAAGGCAAGCGACCACAAAAATTCAACTGGTAAATACCGTGCAGATGCCTATATCGTAGATAATTTTAATAAGCGTTTCTACTTGACTGAAAAAGTGGTGGAAGTTAGCCAAGCTCGCCCAAGTGCAAGCCTAACGATTGAAAATAATAATGCAGCTACAGGCACTTTTGATGCTGTGGTTCGAAATATTGTTGCACCAAATGGCTTGAAGGAAATCTTGGTCCCATCATGGAGTCTTGTTAATGGTCAAGATGATTTGGTTTGGCATAAGGCAAGTAAGCAAGCAGACGGTAGCTATCGTGCGACGATTAAGGCTTCAGACCATAAACATTCAACTGGTAAATACCGTGCAGATGTTTATCTCGTCGATAAGGATGACAATCGTCAGTATTTGACTGAGACCGTGGTTGATGTCGATGAAACTAAGCCAAGTGGTAGTATTTCTATCTTAATTAACAATGGCGCTGGAAGTTTTGATGTGGTCATCAGCGATGTCTATAGCCCTAAGGGTGTACGAACGGTTCAAGTGCCTATCTGGTCTGAGGCTGAGGGTCAAGACGATATTCGTTGGTATGAAGCGACACGTCAAACAGATGGCAATTACAAGGTTACTGTTCAAGTAGCTAACCACAAAAACGTAACTGGTCTTTACAATGTTCATCTTTACTATGTTCAAAACGACGGTTCACAAATCGGTGTGGGAGGGATACAAACAAAAGTTACTTTGTCAGAACCTAAAGCCGACCTTGCTATCACTGGTCTCAACAATGCTACAGGTAGCTATGATCTTGTCATTTCAAATTTAGTTGCGCCACGAGGTTTCAAAGAAGTCTTGGTTCCAACCTGGTCAGAAAAGAACGGTCAAGATGATATCATCTGGTACAAGGCAGCTAAGCAAGCTAATGGAGACTATAAGGTAACCGTTCGTTCAAGCAACCATAAGGGTGATAGCGGTCTGTATAATTCCCATGTCTATTTGGTTGACAATGATGGTAAATACATTGGCCTAGGTGGCAAACAAGTGACACTTGATATCACTAAGACTCAAGAAACTTTAACTATTGCCAATAATGATAAAAATCGTGGAACCTTTGATGTTCTTATCACCAATCTGACAAATCCAAGTGGTATTTCAGGTGTGGTAATCCCAGTCTGGTCTGAACAAAATGGTCAGGATGATCTTGTTTGGCATAATGCCACAAAACAGGATGATGGTTCCTATAAGGTGACTATTTCAGCTAGCCAGCACAAGTGGAATTCAGGCAAGTACATCGTTCATGGCTATATTGTTGATGCTTCTGGTAAGAATATCGGCTTTGGGGCAACTTCAGCTGATGTGGTAGCCCCTAAGAAAATCGGTTCGGCATCAAGAGGAAATTACGATGTTTTAAATAAGGTTGTCTATCTCGATGCTGGGCATGGTGGCTATGATCCAGGTGCTTCTTACTTTGGTATCTCTGAAAAGAGCTTGACTTTGGCTATCCAAAGCCGCGTGAAAGCTAAACTAGAAGCAGAAGGTTATCAAGTTGTGACCACACGCACAAGTGATACCTATGTCGACTTGACGGACCGTTCACGTGCAGCTAATGCTTCTGAATCTGATATCTTCGTAAGTATCCACATCAATGCTTCAGGAAGTTCTGCAGCACAGGGTATTGAGACTTATTATTACCAACCTTATGCAGAATATCCATCACGTATTAATGCGACCTATCATGCTAATCCGACTCGTTTGAGCATGAGTGATACCTTAGCCAATGCCATCCAGTCTAGCCTGATTAATGCGACTGGCGCTCAAAACCAAGGCGTGAAACGCCAAACCTTTGCGGTCTTGCGTGAAACGACAGCGCCAGCAGTCCTTCTTGAACTAGGTTTCTTGTCAAATCCTCAAGAAGCAGCTCGATTGAATACCTCTGCTTATCAGGAGACTTTAGCTAACGCAATTGTGGCAGGGATTAAGTCTTACTATGAAAAAGAATCTAAAGTTTAAGTTATACGTTAACCCATCATTATGATGGGTTTTTATGCTATAATTGAGGTAAATACTAAATACAACAAAAGGAGTGCTTATGGCCTACGATTTACTCTTAGAGCGTTTTTTACGTTACGTCAAAATCAATACACGTAGTGATGAAAATGCGACAAGAACGCCAACGACACAAAGCCAGGTGGATTTTGCCTTGAAGGTTTTAAAACCAGAATTAGAAGAACTAGGTTTAAGTAATATTCATTATTTGGAAAGTAATGGTTACCTAGTGGCAACCCTTCCGGCTAACGATGACAAGTTAACACGTAAGATTGGTTTCATCTCTCATATGGATACCGCTGATTTTAATGCAGAGGGAGTGTCACCGCAAGTCATTGACTCTTATGATGGAGGTATCATTCCTCTTGGAAATTCAGGTTATAACCTAGACCCAGCTGATTTTCCAAATCTCAAGAATTATGTCGGTCAGACACTTATTACGACAGATGGGACCACCCTTCTTGGAGCTGATGATAAGTCTGGTATTGCTGAGATTATGACGGCTTTGGCTTATTTGAAGGCTCATCCTGAAATCAAACATTGTGAGATTCGTGTAGGCTTTGGTCCTGATGAAGAAATTGGAATCGGTGCAGATAAATTTGATGTCGAAGATTTTGATGTCAATTTTGCCTACACAGTTGACGGTGGACCTTTGGGTGAATTACAGTATGAAACCTTCTCTGCTGCGGGAGCAGAACTTACCTTCCACGGACGCAATGTCCACCCTGGAACAGCAAAAGACCAAATGGTTAATGCCCTGCAGTTGGCAATTGATTTTCATAATCAGTTGCCAGCAGAAGAACGCCCTGAGTTGACAGATGGCTATCAAGGTTTCAACCATCTTCAAACCATGACAGGTACTGTTGAGGAAGCAAAATCTTCCTATATCATCCGTGATTTTGAAACAGAGTCTTTTGAAAATCGTAAAGCAGTCTTCCAAAAAATTGCTGACGAAATGAATAAAACTTATGGTCAGACACGAGTTGATTTGGTACTTAAAGATCAATACTATAATATGCGTCAGGTGATTGAAAAAGATATGACGCCTGTTGAGTTAGCAAAAGAAGTCATGGAAGACTTAGATATTACGCCAGTCATCGAACCAATTCGTGGTGGAACTGACGGGTCTAAAATTTCATTCATGGGCATTCCAACTCCAAACTTATTTGCTGGTGGCGAAAATATGCATGGTCGTTATGAGTTTGTTTCCTTGCAGACAATGGAAAAAGCCGTAGATGTTATTCTTGGAATTGTCAGTAAACCTTAATTGAGCTTGCTAAATACTGATTTTATGGTAAAATTAGAAGTAATGGAGGTGCTGAGATGATAAAAATTTTCGGCAAGTATCGTTACCATTGGCAACCCGAATTATCTTGGCTGATTATTTACTGGTCTTTAGCCATCACGCCAATCTTTATTGCGGCGGCCCTTCTATTCGAGTTGTACTCGGTGCCCTCTCATATTTTGATGCTTTTTACAATTTTTGTAGCCCTGTTTGGTTTAGGCTTTCATCGTTACTTCATTATTGAAGACCATGGGATTCTACGAATTGTTTCATTTAACATTTTTAAACCACGCAAGGTAAAAATTAGTGACATCGAAAAGGTAGAAGTTATCAAAACTGGTCTATGTCTCATCTTTAAAAATGGCAAGAAACGTCAATTTTATATGAGGAAGTGGCCTAAAAAATATTTCTTAGATGCTTTAGCATTGCATCCCGATTTCAAAGGTGAGGTAGAGCTATTGGATCATATGACTAACTTTGATTATTTTGCCTTTTATGAGGAATCAAAAAAAGCCCTCAAGCTTAAACTTCGCAAATAAGGGCTTTAGTGGGACAAGACTTGACGGCAGTCAAAGTCTCAGGGCTATTTTCAATAATTTGATTGAGTTGGTCGCTGTCTCTGAACCTAACAATACCTTCGTCATCATAATCAAAGACGGGAGAGTAGGTTTGGCACAAACCACAAGCGATACATTTTTCTGGAATTAATGATACTTTCATAGTATTATTTTAAAATAGATTTATTGTTTTTACAAGGAGAATATCATGAGTAAAAAACCATGGGAAGATAAGGTTTCTGACGAAGAGTTGGAAGAAGTAGTTGACGCTGATTTTCTAGATGATGAAGATGAGTTTGAGGATTATGAAGAAGAAGAGGATGTAACTCCTTCTGATGAAAAAACCGAAAAAGGTGGCGGCTTCATTAATTCATCATTCTTGACAGTCTTGCTTGGATTATTCTTTGTTATTGTTGTATGTATTTTGTTCTTTGTTTTCTATACTTCAAATGTCGGTGGAAACAAAACTGCAGAATCTAAGGAATCATCTGGATTCTATTCATCATCAACTAGCAAGGTTGTTAAATCTTCATCTAGCGAGAAAGACTCAAATAAAGATGAAGATAGTGAAAAATCTACTACAGAAAAATCTTCAAAAGAGAAATCATCTTCAACTAAAGCATCAAGCTCTTCTAAACATGTAGAAAAAGAAGATGCAACTGAGTCAGCTGAGACAGCACCATCAAGTGCTACGGCAGCTGCAGATGGTTCATCAATTGTTGTTCAATCTGGTGAAGGTGCTGGTTCTATCGCTGCACGTGCAGGTATCTCTGTAGATGAGTTGGAACGTCTTAACCCTGATCACATGACAAACGGTTACTGGTATGCTAACCCAGGTGATGTCGTTAACGTTCAATAATTTAAAAGCAAAGGAACATCATGAAAGATATTAGAATTGCTATTGATGGTCCTGCGTCAAGTGGAAAAAGTACAGTAGCCAAGATTATTGCAAAAAATCTTGGCTATACTTATCTTGACACAGGTGCTATGTACCGATCTGCAACTTATTTGGCCTTGCAGAATGGTTTGACTGAGGAAAATGTACCAGAAATTTTGGAGCAACTATCTCAACATCCGATTTCATTCGGAAAAGCAGCAGATGGTAGTCAGCAAGTTTATGTTGGTGATGTTGATATTACACACCCCATTCGTGATAACCAAGTCACAAATAATGTTTCTTGGGTAGCAGCGATTCCTGAAGTTCGTCAAGAACTCGTTGCGCAACAACAACGTATTGCTCAAGATGGTGCTATTATCATGGATGGACGTGATATTGGGACCGTGGTTTTGCCTGATGCAGAACTTAAGATTTTCTTGATTGCTTCAGTTGATGAACGTGCGGAACGCCGTTATAAGGAAAATATCGAAAAAGGTATTCCCGCTGACCTTGAGACTCTAAAAAAAGAAATTGCTGAACGTGACTATAAAGATAGTCATCGTAAGGTGTCACCTCTTAAACCAGCGGAAGATGCCATCACTTTTGACACTACAGGTGTATCTATTGATGGTGTTGTAGAATTTATTCAAGAAAAAGCAAAAAAAATTATTGACAAAGGATGACTCACTTGTTATACTATTAACAATGAGAAAAGCAGAAGTGAGAACTTCTCGCCTTGCGACTTAGGTTGTCTGGCCCAACATGTCAAATCCCTATAGGGGTATTATGTGTGCGGGCTTGTATATCAAGTCCGCTTTGTTTTTCTCTAAAAAAATAAAGAGGTGAAGATCATAGCTAAGAAAGATCTATTCA
>OGJZ01002938.1_pt1 | contig 11200 bp, 9 predicted proteins | sample 1572321 | NCBI WGS metagenome assembly OGJZ01 (sample SAMEA2582086, study PRJEB24529) | metagenome | biome: Human gut stool | place: China | collected 2011 | reverse complement strand
TAGAGCGCACGCCTGATAAGCGTGAGGTCGGTGGTTCGAGTCCACTTGTGCCCATACATGGAATGGAGAATTACTCAAGAGGCTGAAGAGGACGGTTTGCTAAATCGTTAGGTCGGGTAACCGGCGCAAGGGTTCGAATCCCTTATTCTCCGTACTATTTTACAAACGAGATTATCTTTTGATATCTCGTTTATTTTTATATTCTAAGTTAGTTGGTGCACAATTTTGAAAAAATTAAGAATCTCTCGTCTCGTTTTCTTCGCTGTGTTAATTTTATTGGTTCTCTGTCTTTCTTTGGCATTTCTATTTAAGAATGAAGGAATTGTTTCTAGTGTTACTTCTCCAATTCGGAGTGTTGTTGCCAGAGTGGACTCTGTTGTTTCTGCTCCTTTTAGGTCTTTAGATTCTCTTAATGAGGATATCCACGATCTTTTTGATACTTATTCTGAAAATAAAAAATTGAAGAAAAAAGTTGCAGAGCTTGAAAATCAAAGTGAAGTGATTGATTCTTTAAAATCTGAAAATGATCAATTAAATAGTGCTATTAATGCATCATCATCTATTAATACTCAGTTTTCTGCTATAGGAAAGGTTATTGTTAGAAGTCCAGTTTCTTGGTATGATTCTTTAACCGTTAAGCTAGGAAAAAATAATAATGTTGCGAAAAAGATGCTTGCTTTGTCAAATGAAGGACTTATTGGTGTTGTCACTGACGTTTCTTCAACTACTTCAAGTATTGCACTTTTAGCAAGTGGTTCTGATTTTAGTATTCCTGTTAAAATTTCAACTTCTTCAGGTGATGTTTTTGGAATTTTGGAATCTTACGATTCTGATAAGAAATGTTTTATTGTTTCAAATCTTAATTCTTCTATTGATATTAATGAAAACGATAGTGTTGTGACAAGTGGACTTGATGGTGATACTGTTGCAAATATAGCTGTTGGTTCTGTTTCAAGTGTGAAGAATAGTTCAGAGAATTTAGAACGTGTTGTTTATGTAGCACCTGCAGCTGATTTTTCTGATATTTCATATGTAACAATAGTTGGTGATTAAAGTGGCTTTTTTTAAGAACAAATACTTTTTACTTTTTCTGCTTTTTCTCTTGATGTTAATTGATGGTCAGCTTTCTTATTTGATGAGTTCTATCTTCTCATATCATGTGACAATTAGTAGTCATCTACTTTTGCTGGCAATTATTAATTTTTATCATGATAGAAATAAACGCTTTGTATTATTTAGTGCATTAATATTAGGTGCTCTTTATGATATCTATTATTTGAATCGAATTGGTTTGGTTGTTTTCTTACTACCAGTTTTAGTAATTTTTACTAATAAGATTACTAAGAGTATTTTTGCAAGTAATTTTCAAACATTAACCTTCTATATTATTGTTTTGTTTTTGTTTGAAATTGTTGGAGAATCAGCAGCTGTTTTATTAGGAATGACAACGTTATCAATGGCTAATTTTATAGCATATAGTTTTGCGCCTACACTTATTTTTAACATTTTGTTGTATTTGATATTCCAGAAATTGTTTAAAAAAGTATATTTTAACGCTTAGATTACCATAACAAAACATAAATGTAACAATCACGTAATATTAATTGCGTGATTTTTTGGTAAAATAATAGAGTCTTATCAAAAAGGAGTAGTTTAATTAATATGAAAAAAAGAATTTTATCAGCTGTTCTTGTCAGTGGTGTAACACTGGGGACAGCGGCCGTAACTGTAAATGCGGACGATTATGATACACAAATTGCTTTGCAGGATGCTGTCATCAGCAACCTAACTTCTGAACAAGCTGCAGCTCAAAGTAAAGTTGATGCTATTCAAAGTCAAGTGTCTTCTCTTCAATCACAACAAGCTGATTTGGAAGCACAAAATGCTCAACTTGAAGCTGAATCTCAAAAATTGAGTGAAGAAATTCAAGCTCTTTCAAGCAAAATTGTTGCTCGTAACGAAACTTTGAAAAACCAAGCTCGTAATGCGCAAAAAAATGTTTCAGCTACAAGCTACATCAACACAATCTTGAACTCTAAATCAGTTTCTGATGCTATCAACCGTGTTCAAGCAATTCGTGAAGTAGTTGCTGCAAACAAAAAAATGCTTGATGAACAAGAAGCTGATAAAGCTGCAATTGAACAAAAACAAGCTGAAAACCAAGAAGCTATCAATACAGTAGCTGCTAACAAAGCAACTATCGAACAAAACCAAGCTGCTTTGGCAACACAACAAGCTGAATTGCAAGCTGCTCAATTGGATCTTTCTGCTCAATTGACAACTGCTGAAGATGAACGTGCTAACCTTGTAGCTCAAAAAGAAGCTGCTGAACAAGCCGCTGCTGAAGCTGCTGCAGCACAAGCTGCTGCCGAAGCACAAGCTGCTGCCGAAGCACAAGAACAAGCTGAATCTGTAGCACAAGCACAAGCTGCTGTTCAAAATGGTACAGCAACAACTGATACAACTACAGATACTTCAGCTCAAGATTCATCTGCTGCAGCACCAGCACAACAAGCTTCAACTTCAGCTCAAAGTGCACCAGCACAACAAGCTTCAACTTCAGCTCAAAGTGCACCAGCACAAACTGCTGTTAAACCAGCTGCTTCAACTTCATCATCAGCTGCTAAACCATCTTCAGTAACACCAACTACTAACACAGCAGGTAACACTTATCCAGTAGGTCAATGTACTTGGGGTGTTAAATCACTTGCTTCATGGGTTGGTAACTATTGGGGTAATGCTAACCAATGGATTGCTAGCGCACAAGCTGCTGGTCACTCTGTAGGTACTACACCACAAGCTGGTGCAGTAGCTGTATGGCCATATGATGGTGGTAGTTATGGACACGTTGCATATGTAACAGCTGTTCAAAGCTCAACTAACATCCAAGTTATGGAAGCTAACTACGCTGGTAACTCATCAATCGGTAACTACCGTGGATGGTTCAACCCAACTTCATCAACTTGGGGTGGCGGAACTGTCTACTATATCTACCAATAATAAAACTGTGAGAAGGATTATGTCCTTCTCTTTTTTTGTGTCCCTCTATTTTGCCTGTATTTAGCGGATTTAACGCATTTGTCATTGAAAAAATGCTAAAAAAACGTTAAAATGGTAAAGGATAAAAACTTTGGAGGAAATCATGTCTTATTCTGATTTAAAATTGTTTGCCTTATCGTCAAACAAAGAATTAGCAGAAAAAGTAGCTTCGGCTATGGGAATTCAACTCGGAAAATCAACTGTTCGTCAATTTTCTGATGGTGAAATCCAAGTCAACATTGAAGAATCAATTCGCGGCGACCATGTCTTTATTTTACAGTCAACTAGCTCACCAGTTAACGATAACTTGATGGAAATCTTGATTATGGTTGATGCTCTTAAACGCGCTAGTGCTGAAAAAATTAGTGTGGTTATTCCTTACTACGGTTATGCACGTCAAGACCGTAAAGCTCGTTCACGAGAACCGATTACTTCTAAATTAGTCGCAAATATGCTTGAAGTAGCTGGAGTTGATCGTCTTTTGACTGTTGACTTGCACGCTGCACAAATTCAAGGCTTCTTTGATATTCCAGTTGATCATTTGATGGGTGCACCATTGATCGCTGATTACTTTGACCGTCACGGATTGGTTGGAGACGATGTTGTTGTCGTTAGTCCTGACCACGGTGGTGTGACTCGTGCACGTAAATTGGCACAATTCCTCCAAACACCGATTGCTATCATTGATAAACGTCGTAGTGTTACAAAAATGAATACCAGTGAAGTTATGAACATCATTGGTAATGTTAAAGGTAAAAAATGTATCTTGATTGATGATATGATCGATACAGCAGGTACTATTTGTCACGCAGCAGATGCTCTTGCAGAAGCTGGTGCAACTGCGGTTTATGCATCATGTACTCACCCAGTTCTTTCTGGACCTGCTCTTGAAAATATCGAAAAATCAGCAATCGAAAAATTGGTTGTTTTGGATACTATCTATCTTCCAGAAGAACGTTTGATTGACAAGATTGAACAAATTTCAATCGCTGAATTGATTGCAGAAGCAATTACTCGTATTCACGAAAAACGTCCTTTGTCACCATTGTTTGAAATGGGAACAGCTAATAAATAAGATTTGGCTTTAAGTCAGAAGAAATCGTTGGTGTTATTCCAGCGATTTTTTTAGTTTTAGATATTAACATGTGGATAAGTCACTTTTAGACATCGTACGGTTATTGTTGTGGATAACTTGAAAAAGGGTGTATAATTATCAAATTTTATGTATAATAGATGTAATTAGATTTTTGAGGTGAAACTATGAGTTTAACAGATCGTTTTAATAAAAATTTAAATAAGATTGAAGTGTCGTTGATTCGTCAATTTGATCAATCTATCTCTGACGTGCCAGGCATTATGAAATTGACTCTTGGAGAGCCTGATTTTACAACACCTGATCATGTTAAAGAGGCAGCAAAAGCTGCGATTGATGCCAATCAGTCTCACTATACTGGGATGGCAGGTTTACCTGCTCTTCGTCAAGCAGCTGCAGATTTTTTGAAATCTAAATATCATTTGTCTTATAATCCTGATAATGAAATTTTGGTTACAATTGGGGCAACGGAAGCTCTATCTGCAACGTTAATGGCTATTTTGGAACCTGGTGATACAGTTCTTTTACCAGCACCAGCTTATCCTGGTTATGAACCTATTGTTAATCTTGTAGGGGCTGAAATCGTTGAAATTGATACAACAGCTAATGATTTTGTTTTAACGCCAGAGATGCTTGAAAAAGCTATCTTAGAACAAGGTGATAAACTAAAAGCTGTTTTGCTTAACTACCCAACAAATCCAACTGGTGTCACTTATTCACGTGAACAAATTAAAGCTTTGGCAGACGTGCTTAAGAAATATGATGTCTTTGTAGTTTCAGATGAAGTTTATTCTGAATTGACTTATAGTGATGAACCTCATGTATCAATTGCAGAATATCTTCCAGAACAAACGATTTTAATTAATGGTCTTTCTAAATCTCACGCTATGACTGGTTGGCGAATTGGTATGATTTTTGCACCAGCTAATTTTACAGCACAGTTGATTAAGAGTCACCAATACTTGGTTACAGCTGCTGCAACAATGGCACAGTTTGCTGCGATTGAAGCTCTTTCAGTTGGTACAGATGATGCTCTTCCAATGAAAGCAGAGTATATGAAACGTCGTGATTACATCATTGATAAGATGTCAGCACTTGGTTTTAAGATTATTAAACCAGATGGTGCCTTTTACATTTTTGCTAAGATTCCAGCTGGCTATGAACAAGATTCATTTAAATTCTGTCAAGATTTTGCTCGTGAAAAAGCAGTTGCTTTCATTCCAGGTGTGGCGTTTGGTAAATATGGTGAAGGCTATCTTCGTTTGTCATATGCGGCAAGTATGGAAACAATCACAACAGCCATGGATCGTTTGAAAGAATTTATGGAAGAACATGCAAAATAAGGAAACTTACGGTCTTGTCCTTTATAATCGTAATTATCGTGAGGATGATAAGTTAGTTAAGATTTTTACTGAAACCAATGGGAAACACATGTTTTTTGTGAAACATGCTAGTAAATCTCGTTTTAATTCGGCTATTCAACCGTTAACGGTAGCTAAATTTATTTTAAAAATCAATGAGACTGGTTTATCTTTTATTGAAGATTATAAGGAAGTTGATTCTTTCAAGGAGATTAATGCGGATTTATTTAAGCTATCTTATGCGTCTTATGTGACGTCCCTAGCTGATGCTGCTGTACCAGATGGTGTGGCAGATCCGCAGTTATTTGCCTTTTTAAAGAAGACTCTTTTGTTGATGGAAGAGGGGCTTGATTACGAGATTTTGACTAATATTTTTGAAATTCAGATTTTAGAACGTTTTGGTGTTAGTCTTAATTTTCATGAGTGTGCTTTTTGTCATCGTGTAGGGCTTCCTTTTGATTTTTCACATAAATATTCTGGGCTGCTTTGTCCAGAACATTATGCTAAGGATGAGCATCGTAGTCATTTGGATCCAAATGTTCTTTATCTGGTGGATCGTTTTCAAGCAATTCAATTTGACGATTTGAAGACAATTTCTGTTAAGCCAGAGATGAAACGAAAATTACGGTTGTTCATTGATGATATTTATGACAATTATGTTGGTCTGCGATTGAAGAGTAAGAAATTCATCGATGATTTAGGGATTTGGGGAAATATTATGAAATAAAGTCATTTGATAAGCACACTTGTTGAGTGTTTATCAGATGGCTTTTTTTCTGAAAGTAGGCGAGGATTTTCAAAAAATGAAAAAAATCGCGAATCATGCTATAATAAGGCGATAATGTTTTGTGAGGAAATTCATATGAAGAAAATTGCTATTGATGCTATGGGCGGAGATAATGCTCCTAAAGCTATTGTTGAAGGAGTTAATCGTGCTTTGGCTGAATTCTCAGATATTGAGATTCAACTTTATGGAGATGAAGCAAAAATTAAGGAATATTTGACAACAACAGAGCGTGTGTCAATTGTTCATACAGATGAAAAAATTAATTCGGACGATGAGCCAGCAAAAGCGATTCGTCGTAAAAAGAAAGCTAGTATGGTACTTGGTGCTCAAGCCATTAAGGAAGGAACAGCAGATGCTGTGATTTCTGCAGGTAATACAGGTGCTCTTTTGGCAGCAGGACTTTTTGTTGTTGGACGTATTAAAGGAATTGATCGTCCAGGTTTGATGTCTACTTTACCAACTCTTGATGGTAAAGGTTATGATATGTTAGACCTTGGTGCGAATGCTGAAAATACCCCTAAACACTTGCACCAATATGCTATTTTAGGGTCATTTTATGCTAAAAATGTTCGTGGTATTGATAAACCTCGAGTTGGTCTATTAAATAATGGGACAGAAGCTACTAAAGGTGATCCACTTCATAAAGAAACTTACGCTCTTCTGGCAGAAGATGATAGTCTAAACTTTGTTGGAAATGTTGAAGCGCGTGACTTAATGAATGGTGTTGCTGATGTTGTGGTATCAGATGGTTTCACAGGAAACGCTGTTCTTAAAACGATGGAAGGAACTGCTCTTAATATTATGGGAAGCTTGAAATCTTCTATTAAATTAGGTGGATGGAAAGCTAAATTAGGAGCCCTTCTATTAAAAGATAGTTTGTATAGTCTAAAAGATACTATGGATTATTCAAGTGCAGGTGGTGCGGTTCTCTTTGGGCTTAAAGCACCTGTTGTGAAATGTCATGGTTCAAGTGACGCGCAAGCTGTTTACTATACTATTAGACAAGCTCGTAAGATGTTAGATACAAATGTTGTTGGTCAATTGGTTGAAGCATTCACACCAAAAGACTAATGAAAAGGGAGGATGAAATGACAAAAGAGGCTATTTTTGAAAGGATTAGTTTCATCATTAAGGAGCAAATGAATAAACCAGATATGAAGATTACACAAACTACAAGTCTTCATGATGATTTGGGAGTTGATTCAATTACTTTGATGGAATTCATCATTAATTTAGAAGACGAGTTTCATTTGGAAATCCCTGATGAAGATGTTGAAGACATGAAACGTATGGGAGAAATGATGGAATATCTCTATAACAGAGTAAATTAAGCAAAAATGTTCGCTAAAAGCGGACGTTTTTATTTTTATTTTATTAAAAAGTCTGTTAAATATTGAAATTGGTTAGAGCATGTGTTAAAATTTAGTAGAATAAAAGCGAAAGGCGAACAAAAATATGTCACGACAACTAATTTATACGGGAAAAGCTAAAGATATTTACACAACTTCAGAAGATGAGAACTTGATTATTTCAGTCTACAAAGACCAAGCAACAATGCTTAATGGTGCTCGTAAAGAGACTATTAAAGGTAAAGGCGTTCTTAATAATCAAATCTCATCTTTAATTTTTACTAAATTGAATGAAGCAGGTGTGGCAACTCACTTTGTTAAACAATTGTCAGAAACCGAACAATTGAACAAAAAAGTTGATATTGTTCCTCTTGAAGTTGTTTTGCGTAATGTTACAGCAGGTTCATTCTCAAAACGTTTTGGTGTCAAAGAAGGTATCAAATTGGACACACCAATTGTTGAGTTTTATTACAAAAACGATGAATTAGATGACCCATTCATTAATGATGAACATGTGAAATTTCTTGGTATTGCAAGCGATGAAGATATTGCTTACATCAAAGCTGAAACACGTCGTATTAATGAACTTTTGAAAGATTGGTTCAAACAAATCGGACTTACTTTGATTGATTTCAAATTGGAATTTGGTAAAGATAAAGACGGTAAAATCATTCTTGCTGATGAATTTTCACCTGATAACTGCCGTCTTTGGGATGCTGAAGGTCACCATATGGACAAAGATGTCTTCCGTCGTGATCTTGGTAGCTTAACAGATGTTTATGAAGTTGTTCTTGAAAAACTAAAAGGACTTAAATAATCTGCAACATTTGCTAGTAGGTAAAAGAAGAAGTCTAAAAAGGGTAAAAAATGGATAAACGAATTTTCGTTGAGAAAAAATCAAATTTCAATATTAAAGCTCAAGCGCTTGTTAAAGAGCTTAAACATAATCTTCAATTAACAAGTTTGACTGATCTACGTATCATTCAAGTTTATGATGTTTTTGGGCTAGACAAAGCACTTTTTGAACGTGCGGAAAAACATATCTTTTCTGAACAAGTAACAGATAATATTTTGGCTGAAAATGATTTGGTTGCTGAACTTGCTAATTATGCTTTCTTTGCGATTGAATCACTTCCTGGTCAGTTTGACCAACGTGCAGCATCTTCACAAGAAGCTTTGCTTTTGCTTGGTAGCAATAGTGACGTGACTGTTAATACTGCTCAACTTTATCTCGTTAATAAAGATATCGCTGCAGCTGAACTTGATGCGGTTAAGAATTATTTGCTTAATCCTGTTGATTCTCGTTTTAAAGATATTACAACAGGAATTGCCCCACAAGCATTTTCAGAATCTGACAAAACAATTCCAAATCTTGATTTCTTTAAAACTTATACAGCAGCTGAATTTGCTGACTACAAAGCTGAACAAGGTTTGGCGATGGAAGTTGATGACCTTCTTTTCATCCAAGATTATTTCAAATCAATTGGTCGTGTGCCAACTGAAACTGAATTGAAAGTTTTGGACACTTACTGGTCAGACCACTGCCGTCACACAACCTTTGAAACTGAGCTCAAACATATTGATTTCTCAGCGTCTAAATTCCAAAAACAATTGCAAGCAACTTATGATAAATACATTGCTATGCGTGATGAATTAGGTCGCTCTGAAAAACCACAAACATTGATGGATATGGCGACTATTTTTGGTCGTTACGAACGTGCTAATGGACGTTTGGACGACATGGAAGTCTCAGATGAAATCAACGCATGTTCTGTTGAAATCGAAGTAGATGTGAATGGTGTTAAAGAACCTTGGCTTCTTATGTTCAAGAATGAAACACATAATCACCCAACAGAAATTGAACCATTTGGTGGTGCTGCAACATGTATTGGTGGTGCTATTCGCGACCCATTGTCAGGACGTTCTTATGTTTACCAAGCTATGCGTATCTCAGGTGCTGGTGATATCACAACACCAATTGCAGAAACTCGTCTTGGTAAATTGCCACAACAAGTGATTTCTAAAACAGCAGCTCACGGTTATTCTTCATATGGTAACCAAATCGGTCTTGCAACAACTTACGTTAAAGAATACTTCCACCCAGGATTTGTTGCTAAACGTATGGAACTTGGTGCTGTTGTCGGTGCAGCTCCTAAAGGTAATGTTGTTCGTGAAAAACCAGAAGCTGGTGATGTGGTTATCCTTCTTGGTGGTAAAACTGGTCGTGATGGTGTCGGTGGTGCAACTGGTTCTTCTAAAGTTCAAACGGTTGAATCTGTTGAAACAGCTGGTGCAGAAGTACAAAAAGGTAATGCCATCGAAGAACGTAAAATTCAACGTCTTTTCCGTAATGGCAATGTGACTCGCCTCATCAAAAAATCAAATGACTTTGGTGCTGGTGGTGTCTGTGTTGCGATTGGTGAGTTGGCTGATGGTCTTGAAATTGACCTTGATAAAGTGCCACTTAAATACCAAGGGCTTAACGGAACTGAAATTGCTATCTCAGAATCACAAGAACGTATGGCTGTTGTGGTTCGTCCAAAAGATGTTGATGCTTTCGTAGCTGAATGTCATAAAGAAAATATCGATGCTGTTGTTGTTGCGATAGTTACAGAAAAACCAAACCTTGTCATGACTTGGAATGGTCAAACCATTGTCGATATTGAACGTCGTTTCCTTGATACTAACGGTGTGCGCGTGGTTGTTGACGCTGATGTCGTTGATAGTCAAGTTGACATGCCAGAACAACGTACAACTTCAGCAGCAACACTCGGAGCTGATACAACTAAGGTTCTTTCAGACCTTAACCATGCTAGTCAAAAAGGTTTACAAACGATTTTTGATAGCTCTGTTGGTCGCTCAACAGTTAACCATCCAATTGGTGGTCGTTACCAAATCACACCAACAGAAAGTTCTATTCAAAAACTTCCTGTTCAAAATGGAGTGACAACAACTGCTTCAGTTATGGCTCAAGGATTCAATCCTTACATTGCTGAATGGTCACCATATCACGGTGCTGCTTATGCTGTGATTGAAGCGACAGCACGTTTGGTGGCAACTGGAGCTAACTGGTCTAAAGCACGTTTTTCTTATCAAGAATACTTCCAACGTATGGATAAAAAAGCTGAACGCTTTGGTCAACCTGTCTCAGCTCTTCTTGGTTCAATCGAAGCTCAAATTCAACTTGGTTTACCATCAATTGGTGGTAAAGATTCAATGTCTGGTACTTTTGAAGAATTGACAGTACCACCAACATTGGTTGCTTTTGGGGTAACAACAGCCGATAGCCGTAAAGTTCTTTCACCTGAATTTAAAGCAGCTGGCGAAAATGTTTACTATATTCCAGGTCAAGCTATTTCACAAGATATTGATTTTGACCTAATCAAAGGTAACTTTGCTAAATTTGAAGCCATTCAAAAAGCACATCACATTACAGCAGCGTCAGCTGTTAAATACGGTGGTGTGATGGAAAGCTTGGCACTTGCTAGCTTTGGTAATCATATCGGTGCTAAGGTTGAATTGGCCGAACTTGCAACTAGCTTGACAGCACAACTTGGTGGCTTTGTCTTTA
>OGJZ01002937.1_pt1 | contig 11205 bp, 9 predicted proteins | sample 1572321 | NCBI WGS metagenome assembly OGJZ01 (sample SAMEA2582086, study PRJEB24529) | metagenome | biome: Human gut stool | place: China | collected 2011 | reverse complement strand
CGACTACCCGCTCTCCAGCCGCTTCGATGAGAACGATGCGATTCTGGTGATGGATAACGTGCTGATCCCATGGGAAAACGTGCTGATCTACCGCGATTTCGATCGCTGCCGTCGCTGGACAATGGAAGGCGGTTTTGCCCGTATGTATCCGCTGCAAGCCTGTGTGCGCCTGGCAGTGAAATTAGACTTCATTACGGCACTGCTGAAAAAATCACTCGAATGTACCGGCACCCTGGAGTTCCGTGGTGTGCAGGCCGATCTCGGTGAAGTGGTGGCGTGGCGCAACACCTTCTGGGCATTGAGTGACTCGATGTGTTCAGAAGCGACGCCGTGGGTCAACGGGGCTTATTTACCGGATCATGCCGCACTGCAAACCTATCGCGTACTGGCACCAATGGCCTACGCGAAGATCAAAAACATTATCGAACGCAACGTTACCAGTGGCCTGATCTATCTCCCTTCCAGTGCCCGTGACCTGAACAATCCGCAGATCGACCAGTATCTGGCGAAGTATGTGCGCGGTTCGAACGGTATGGATCACGTCCAGCGCATCAAGATCCTCAAACTGATGTGGGACGCCATTGGCAGCGAATTTGGTGGTCGTCACGAGCTGTATGAAATCAACTACTCCGGTAGCCAGGATGAGATTCGCCTGCAGTGTCTGCGCCAGGCACAAAGCTCCGGCAATATGGACAAGATGATGGCGATGGTTGATCGCTGCCTGTCGGAATACGACCAGAACGGCTGGACTGTGCCGCACCTGCACAACAACGACGATATCAACATGCTGGATAAGCTGCTGAAATAACGCAGCAGGAGGTTAAGATGCAATTAGATGAACAACGCCTGCGCTTTCGTGACGCGATGGCCAGCCTGTCGGCAGCGGTAAATATTATCACCACCGAGGGCGACGCCGGACAATGCGGGATTACGGCAACGGCTGTCTGCTCGGTCACGGATACACCACCGTCGCTGATGGTGTGCATTAACGCCAACAGTGCGATGAACCCGGTTTTTCAGGGCAACGGTAAGTTGTGCGTCAACGTCCTCAACCATGAGCAGGAACTGATGGCACGCCACTTCGCGGGCATGACAGGCATGGCGATGGAAGAGCGTTTTAGCCTCTCATGCTGGCAAAAAGGTCCGCTGGCGCAGCCGGTGCTGAAAGGTTCGCTGGCCAGTCTTGAAGGAGAGATCCGCGATGTGCAGGCGATTGGCACACATCTGGTGTATCTGGTGGAGATTAAAAACATCATCCTCAGTGCAGAAGGTCACGGACTTATTTACTTTAAACGCCGTTTCCATCCGGTGATGCTGGAAATGGAAGCTGCGATTTAAGCTCCAGCCCCTTCACGCATTCGTCGAAGGGGTATTTTTATTGTGATCTCAATCACATATCCACCCGATGAATAATTCTTGCCCAACCGCTCACCGCCATTCCTGACCGCTTACATCCCTAAAATAACCACTCAGTTATTTACCTTACTTTACGCGCGCGTATCTCTGGCAACATCACTGCAGGATAGCGGTCAATTTACCTCCTCAAACGCAACGCAAACCTAGAACGGCTTCGGCCAACTATTAATCAATACATGCCAGGTTTTACTATGGATACTAAAAAGATATTCAAGCACATACCCTGGGTGATTCTCGGAATCATCGGTGCATTCTGCCTCGCGGTAGTTGCATTACGTCGGGGGGAGCACGTCAGCGCCCTGTGGATCGTGGTCGCCTCTGTGTCGGTGTATCTGGTGGCGTATCGCTACTACAGTCTGTACATCGCCCAGAAGGTGATGAAACTCGACCCCACGCGCGCGACGCCTGCGGTTATTAACAACGACGGTCTGAACTACGTTCCGACCAACCGTTACGTGTTGTTTGGTCACCACTTCGCCGCTATCGCCGGTGCTGGTCCGCTGGTGGGTCCGGTTCTCGCCGCGCAGATGGGCTACCTGCCTGGCACGCTGTGGCTGCTGGCGGGGGTCGTGCTGGCCGGTGCGGTTCAGGACTTTATGGTGCTGTTTATCTCCTCTCGCCGTAACGGCGCATCTCTCGGTGAGATGATCAAAGAAGAGATGGGACCAGTACCGGGGACTATCGCGCTGTTTGGCTGTTTCTTAATCATGATCATCATCCTTGCCGTCCTGGCGCTGATTGTGGTTAAAGCCCTGGCCGAAAGTCCGTGGGGTGTCTTCACCGTTTGCTCAACCGTACCGATTGCGCTGTTTATGGGTATCTACATGCGCTTTATCCGTCCGGGGCGTGTGGGTGAAGTCTCTGTAATCGGTATCGTGCTGCTGGTTGCCTCTATCTACTTCGGTGGCGTGATTGCTCACGATCCGTACTGGGGTCCGGCACTGACCTTTAAAGACACCACCATTACCTTCGCGCTGATTGGCTATGCGTTTGTTTCCGCACTGCTGCCGGTGTGGCTGATCCTCGCACCGCGCGACTATCTGGCAACCTTCCTGAAAATCGGCGTTATCGTCGGCCTGGCGCTGGGTATCGTGGTGCTGAACCCGGAACTGAAAATGCCTGCGATGACCCAGTACATTGACGGTACTGGCCCGCTGTGGAAAGGCGCTCTGTTCCCGTTCCTGTTCATCACCATCGCCTGTGGTGCGGTATCTGGCTTCCACGCGCTGATCTCTTCCGGTACGACGCCGAAACTGCTGGCTAACGAAACCGACGCGCGTTTCATTGGCTACGGCGCAATGCTGATGGAGTCCTTCGTGGCGATTATGGCGCTGGTTGCTGCGTCCATCATCGAACCGGGTCTTTACTTCGCGATGAACACCCCGCCTGCGGGCCTTGGCATCACCATGCCTAACCTGCATGAAATGGGTGGCGAGAACGCGCCGATCATCATGGCGCAGCTGAAAGACGTTACCGCACACGCGGCGGCGACCGTCAGCTCCTGGGGCTTCGTGATTTCGCCAGAGCAGATCCTGCAAACCGCGAAAGACATTGGTGAGCCTTCTGTCCTGAACCGTGCAGGTGGTGCGCCGACGCTGGCGGTAGGTATCGCTCATGTGTTCCACAAAGTGCTGCCGATGGCTGACATGGGCTTCTGGTATCACTTCGGTATTCTGTTCGAAGCCCTGTTCATCCTGACCGCGCTGGATGCGGGTACCCGTTCTGGCCGCTTTATGCTGCAAGACCTGCTGGGTAACTTCATCCCGTTCCTGAAAAAAACCGACTCTCTGGTTGCCGGTATCATCGGTACTGCGGGCTGTGTGGGTCTGTGGGGCTACCTGCTGTATCAGGGCGTGGTCGATCCGCTGGGCGGCGTTAAGAGCCTGTGGCCGCTGTTCGGTATTTCCAACCAGATGCTGGCAGCCGTAGCGCTGGTACTGGGCACCGTTGTGCTGATTAAGATGAAGCGCACCCAATACATCTGGGTAACTGTTGTTCCGGCTGTATGGCTGCTTATCTGCACCACCTGGGCGCTGGGCCTGAAACTGTTCAGCACCAACCCGCAGATGGAAGGCTTCTTCTACATGGCAAGCCAGTACAAAGAGAAGATTGCTAACGGTACTGACCTGACGGCGCAGCAGATTGCCAACATGAACCACATCGTTGTGAACAACTACACCAACGCAGGCCTGAGTATTCTGTTCCTGATTGTGGTGTACAGCATCATCTTCTACGGTTTCAAAACCTGGCTTGCGGTGCGTAACAGCGACAAACGTACTGACAAAGAAACACCGTACGTTCCAATCCCGGAAGGTGGCGTGAAGATCTCTTCGCACCACTAACCGGTTGCCGGATGCGCTGCGCGTATCCGGCCTACAAAGTGTCTATCGTAGGCCGGATAAAGCGTTTACGCCGCATCCGGCAAATCCCTAGCCCGGACCTTCCGGGCTTTACGCATATCTGGAAGGCAAAATGTTTGGTAACTTAGGACAGGCAAAAAAATATCTCGGCCAGGCGGCGAAGATGTTGATTGGCATTCCAGACTACGACAACTACGTCGAGCATATGAAGACCAACCATCCCGACAAGCCGTACATGAGCTATGAAGAATTCTTCCGCGAACGCCAGAACGCGCGCTACGGCGGCGATGGTAAAGGCGGTATGCGCTGTTGTTAATGGAGAGAGCATGAACCCGATTGCAGTTACCCTACTCACCGGTTTTTTAGGCGCGGGCAAAACCACCCTGCTGCGCCATATTCTTAACGAACAACACGGCTACAAGATTGCCGTGATTGAAAACGAATTCGGCGAAGTCTCCGTTGATGATCAACTGATTGGCGACCGCGCCACGCAGATCAAAACGCTGACCAACGGCTGCATCTGCTGTTCGCGCTCCAACGAGCTGGAAGACGCACTACTCGACCTGCTGGATAATCTCGACAAGGGCAATATTCAGTTCGACCGTCTGGTCATTGAATGCACCGGCATGGCCGATCCCGGCCCGATTATTCAGACCTTTTTCTCCCATGAGATTTTATGCCAGCGTTACCTGCTGGACGGTGTGATTGCGCTGGTGGATGCGGTACATGCCGACGAGCAGATGAACCAGTTCACCATCGCCCAGTCCCAGGTTGGCTACGCCGACCGTATTCTGCTGACCAAAACCGACGTCGCAGGCGAAGCAGAAAAACTGCGTGAACGCCTGGCGCGCATCAACGCCCGTGCACCGGTCTACACCGTCACCCACGGCGACATCGACCTGGGCCTGCTGTTCAACACCAACGGTTTTATGCTGGAAGAGAACGTCGTCAGCACCAAACCGCGTTTCCACTTTATCGCGGATAAACAAAACGATATTTCGTCGATTGTGGTGGAACTGGATTACCCGGTAGATATCAGCGAAGTTTCCCGGGTGATGGAAAACCTGCTGCTGGAATCGGCAGATAAACTGCTGCGTTACAAAGGGATGCTGTGGATTGACGGCGAACCTAACCGCCTGCTGTTCCAGGGCGTCCAGCGCCTCTACAGCGCCGACTGGGACCGCCCGTGGGGCGATGAAAAACCGCATAGCACGATGGTGTTTATCGGGATTCAGCTGCCGGAGGAAGAGATTCGGGCGGCGTTTGCGGGGTTGAGGAAGTAATCGTGAAAGGTTGAGTGTAAAGCAGCTCAATGCCCCATTTAGCAGTGAGGGGGGAAACAGAACGACGTGCTCCCCTCCGCTAAGTTTTATTGCGCGTGAATACCTGGATCTGGCAAAAAATTGCCGCGTTTGGCGTCAGACCATGCTTCGCTACCAGAAGCAGGAATGTCGCTGTAATCAATGTCTTCGTCGGATTTATTAACCAAAGCCATGAGTTCAGCTTCTTGCTGCACATCAAGTGTGTAGAGTGTGCCCCGTTTATGTTTAACCATGCTCATTTATGACCAGAACCTTTACGATTTAATTATAAAGATGACTTATTTCAGCCATCCAGGCACGTTATATTCTGAGACATTCTCAATGGAATATGCATCTCTCCTGTCAGAACCTTTCTTACACTTCAACTCATTGAACCCCCATTTACCCTCTCTATTGGAATAAAATACAGTATATTTATCGGTATTAAACCCGAAATATCTTTCATCCGGACGTGAAATATTCAACTCTCCACATTTAACCTGATTACGCCATTCAAAATCTATGGTGCTTTTTAAAACGTAGTACGAAATATTCTCTACATTTTTTGAAGCAAAAACTACTAAAATAGTAGATACTATAAATGCTCCGGCAAGTATAAATAACCTATACACACTTAATTTAGTCCCCAGAGTTAAAAAAGCAAAATAGATAATAAGTTGCATCAACATGAAGAAAATCAACAAAAAAGCCATCCCTTTCCAGAAATACTCAACCCATGGTGATAGTGTGATATTTAGATTACTCAAACTTAAAAATAAACTGGAAGAAAAACTACTTGAGAATAAATATATAATTGGTATGACAGCTAAAGTCATAGACCTAATAATCATTAATTTTTTATTATTTTTAAATTCCAACTCTAATATAATAAAAACACCTCCCAGAAAAACAAATACTGAAAAAGCACTAAAAACGTATACAGAGACACTGACTGGAAAAATATTAATTGAAAGCACAAAAAACAAAAATATAAACCATGCAATAAGTGAACACCAGGCAGCACAACTATTCAAACTGTTTTTATTACTGAACTTGACAAAATACCCCATATATTCTGTAATGCGATTTTCTTCCACTAATGCATAAAGAAGAATACCAACAAAGCACAGAGATAAAATAATATCTTTCCACAGATATTTATAAGGGAGAAGTATAAAACCAAGAAATAGATAAATTAGCAGAATGACATCTAATGCCTTAGTACAAAAATATTGTTTCACTCCTTGCAAGAACCGAACATTCTCCATATGAATCCTTATCCTACTATTGATGAAACTCAAGAATACCTTTAAAACAGTGACTTAACGCTGATAATACTCTTTGAACAGATGAATTCATCTATTTTTCTGTGTAGAATTTGCGCATCGCATTTAGATGAGAACACCCCATGGCGGAACTGAACCTAAGTAACCTGACGGAAGCAGACATCATTACCAAATGCGTTATGCCAGCCATTCTCAATGCAGGCTGGGACAACACAACGCAAATCAGACAGGAGGTCAAACTCCGGGACGGTAAAGTCATCGTACGTGGTAAAGTTGCGGCACGCAGAACGGTAAAATCTGCTGACATCGTGCTGTATCACAAACCTGGCATTCCCTTAGCCGTGATTGAAGCAAAAGCCAACAAACATGAAATTGGCAAAGGGATGCAACAGGGCATTGAATATGCGCGCCTGCTGGACGTTCCTTTTGTTTTTGCCACCAACGGGGATGGCTTTATCTTCCGCGATGCCACCGCAGCCGAAGGTGAATGCCTTGAAAAGCAAATAACGCTGGATGACTTCCCCTCCCCCGCTGAACTCTGGCAAAAATTCTGCCTCTGGAAAGGATACACACAAGCTCAGCTTCCGGTGATTACTCAGGACTATTACGACGATGGCAGCGGTAAATCGCCACGTTATTACCAGCTTCAGGCAATCAACAAAACCATTGAAGCCGTCTCCAACGGGCAAAACCGCGTTCTGCTGGTCATGGCGACCGGAACAGGGAAAACCTATACCGCATTCCAGATCATCTGGCGCCTGTGGAAATCAAAAAATAAAAAACGCATTCTGTTCCTTGCCGATCGCAACATTCTGGTCGACCAAACCAAAAATAATGATTTCCAGCCATTTGGTACGGCAATGACCAAAGTCAGCGGACGCACCATTGATCCCGCTTATGAAATTCACCTCGCGCTCTATCAGGCTATAACTGGCCCGGAGGAAGACCAAAAAGCGTTTAAACAAGTCGCACCAGATTTCTTCGATCTGATCGTGATCGACGAATGCCATCGCGGCAGCGCATCCGAAGACAGCGCCTGGCGAGAGATCCTTGATTACTTCAGTTCCGCCACCCAAATTGGCTTAACCGCCACGCCAAAAGAGACGCATGAAGTCTCCAGCACGGATTACTTCGGCGATCCGGTTTACGTCTACTCGCTAAAAGAAGGGATCGAAGACGGCTTCCTCGCCCCTTATAAAGTTGTCCGTGTTGATATTGATGTTGATCTGCAAGGCTGGCGCCCAACCAAAGGGCAAACTGACTTAAACGGCGAAGTGATCGACGATCGTATCTATAACCAGAAAGATTTCGATCGCACGATGGTAATCGACGAACGGACAGAACTGGTTGCCAGAACCATTACCGACTACCTCAAGCGCACCAACCCGATGGATAAAACCATCGTCTTCTGTAACGACATCGATCATGCAGAACGTATGCGCCGCGCCCTGGTTAATCTCAACCCGGAGCAGGTGAAAAAGAACGACAAATACGTCATGAAAATCACCGGCGATGATGAAATTGGCAAAGCTCAGTTGGATAACTTCATCAACCCGAAAAAACCGTACCCGGTTATCGCGACCACTTCAGAGCTGATGACCACCGGTGTGGATGCTAAAACCTGCAAACTGGTAGTACTGGACCAGAACATCCAGTCGATGACCAAATTCAAGCAAATTATCGGTCGTGGTACACGCATCGACGAACGTTACGGCAAACTCTGGTTTACCATCCTCGACTTTAAAAAAGCCACCGAACTGTTTGCCGATGAGCGTTTCGATGGCATTCCCGAAAAAGTCATGGATACCACACCAGAGGATATCGCCGATCCAGAATCTGATTTTGAAGAGAAACTCGAAGAAATCAGCGAACATGACGAAGAACAGGTAACAGGCGTTGATGAACCGCCTGCGCCACCATACCAGGTTACCGATACCGATGATGTCGGCCCACTTCCGGAAGAAGACGAGAAGAAAATCCGCAAGTTTCACGTCAACGGTGTAGCGGTGGGCGTTATTGCACAGCGTGTTCAGTATTACGACGCCGACGGTAAACTGGTTACCGAATCCTTTAAAGATTACACCCGCAAAACACTGCTCAAAGAATATGCCTCGCTGGATGACTTTACCCGCAAGTGGCAGGACGCCGATCGCAAAGAAGCGATCATTCACGAGCTGGAGCAACAGGGGATCATCTGGGAAGTACTGGCAGAAGAAGTCGGTAAAGATCTCGACCCATTCGACATGCTTTGCCACGTAGTGTATGGTCAGCCGCCGTTAACCCGCAAAGAGCGCGCCGAGAATGTGCGCAAGCGGAACTACTTCACAAAATACTCTGAAGCAGCGCAAGCCGTGCTCGATAATCTGCTGGATAAATACGCCGATGCGGGCGTACAGGAGATCGAAAGTATTCAGGTGCTGAAACTTAAACCATTCGACAGCATGGGCACCTTACCGGAGATTATTAAAACCGGATTTGGCGACCGTAACGGGTATAATCAGGCGCTCAGCGAGCTGGAAAACGAAATCTACCAATTACCGCCCCGCTCTGCTTAACAACTCTCTTTTGCGCCTTCTGCAACCATCATGTTGCAGAAGGCCTTGTTTTTCATGGAATACAACATGTCTATCAGTTCAGTAATCAAATCATTACAAGATATTATGCGCAAAGATGCCGGTGTGGACGGCGATGCGCAGCGTCTCGGTCAGCTCTCCTGGCTGCTGTTTTTGAAAATCTTCGATGCCCAGGAAGAGGCGCTGGAACTGGAGCAGGATAACTATCAATATCCGATCCCACAGCGTTATTTGTGGCGCAGTTGGGCCGCAAACGCTCAGGGCATTACCGGTGATTCCCTGCTGGAATTCGTTAATGATGATCTGTTCCCGGCGTTGAAAAACCTCACTGCACCTATCGATAAAAACCCACGCGGCTACGTGGTGAAGCAGGCGTTCAGCGATGCCTATAACTATATGAAAAACGGTACGCTACTGCGTCAGGTGATCAACAAGCTGAACGAAATTGACTTTACCAGCGCCAGCGAACGCCATCTGTTTGGTGATATTTACGAACAGATCCTTAAAGATCTGCAATCTGCGGGCAATGCTGGCGAATTCTATACTCCACGCGCCGTCACTCGCTTTATGGTGGATCGCGTTGATCCGAAACTCGGCGAATCCATTATGGACCCGGCCTGCGGTACGGGCGGTTTTCTTGCCTGCGCATTTGATCATGTAAAGAACAAATACGTGAAGAGCGTCGCCGATCATCAGACGCTGCAACAACAGATCCACGGTGTTGAGAAAAAACAGCTTCCGCACCTGCTGGCGACCACCAATATGCTGCTGCACGGCATTGAAGTACCGGTACAAATTCGTCACGACAACACCCTGAACAAACCGCTTTCCTCCTGGGATGAACAACTGGATGTCATTGTTACCAACCCGCCGTTTGGTGGCACGGAAGAAGACGGTATTGAGAAGAACTTTCCGGCAGAGATGCAAACCCGCGAAACGGCGGATCTGTTCCTGCAACTGATTGTGGAAGTACTGGCGAAAAACGGTCGTGCGGCGGTGGTATTGCCGGATGGCACACTATTTGGCGAAGGCGTTAAAACCAAAATCAAAAAGCTACTTACCGAAGAGTGCAACCTGCATACCATCGTGCGTTTACCGAATGGGGTGTTTAACCCCTATACCGGCATTAAAACCAACCTGTTGTTCTTTACCAAAGGTCAGCCAACCAAAGAGATTTGGTTCTATGAGCATCCGTATCCGGCGGGCGTGAAAAACTACAGCAAAACCAAGCCGATGAAGTTTGAAGAGTTTCAGGCGGAGATCGACTGGTGGGGTAACGAGGCCGATGGTTTTGCCAGCCGCGTCGAGAATGAGCAAGCGTGGAAAGTCAGCATTGATGACGTGATTGCGCGTAACTTCAATCTGGATATTAAAAACCCACATCAGGCGGAAACCGTCAGCCATGATCCGGACGAACTGTTAGCGCAGTATGCAAAGCAACAGGCGGAGATCCAGACGCTGCGTAATCAACTGCGCGATATTCTCGGCGCTGCGCTGTCTGGCAAGGAGGTTAACTGATGAGTGTGGAAAAGCTGATCGTTGATCATATGGAAACCTGGACCTCGGCGTTGCAAACCCGTTCCACCGCCGGGCGCGGCAGTTCCGGTAAAATTGATTTGTATGGCATTAAGAAATTACGTGAGCTGATTCTGGAACTGGCAGTGCGCGGTAAACTGGTGCCGCAAGACCCGAACGATGAACCGGCGTCGGAGCTGCTGAAGCGTATTGCGGCGGAAAAAGCAGAGCTGGTGAAGCAAGGTAAAATTAAAAAGCAAAAACCACTGCCGGAAATTAGCGAGGAAGAGAAGCCGTTTGAATTGCCGGAGGGATGGGAGTGGGTGCGGGTTGCAGATCTCATGGAGGTTATTAACGGTCGAGCATATAAAAAACATGAAATGCTTCAAACAGGCACTCCTTTGCTGCGTGTTGGTAATCTATTCACATCAAATGAGTGGTATTACTCTGACCTCCAATTAGACGAAAACAAATATATAAATAATGGTGATTTAATATACGCTTGGTCCGCATCTTTTGGGCCATTCATTTGGACAGGAGAAAAAGTAATTTATCACTACCATATATGGAAATTAAATTTATTTGCAGAAGAGTACTCAAACAAATATTTTATACATGATTTTCTTTTATCCATTACAGATAAAATAAAATCGCAAGGTAACGGTATTGCAATGCTCCATATGACTAAAGAAAAAATGGGGTAATGACTCCAACTTACTGATAGTGTTTTATGTTCAGATAATGCCCGATGACT
>OGJZ01002931.1_pt1 | contig 11245 bp, 6 predicted proteins | sample 1572321 | NCBI WGS metagenome assembly OGJZ01 (sample SAMEA2582086, study PRJEB24529) | metagenome | biome: Human gut stool | place: China | collected 2011 | reverse complement strand
TTCAAGTGTGACTGGAGTTCAGACGTGTGCTCTTCTGCTTGTTCTGCGGGGGAGCCGTTGATGTAATATTGGTGTACGGCAAGCAGACCCTGCATCAGGAAAGCGGTTTCCACGAGGTCACCGCCGTTGTCTTTCTGTCCGAAAGGTTTTACCCGTCCGGTATCTCCGAACCACCAGTGCGGGTAGGCACCGTGGAAACGGTCGGCTGTTTCAAGAAAAGAGACGATGCGCTCCATGCGTGCCAGCCCTTCTTCACGGGTGACGTAACCGCGGTCGATGCCTGCCAACACAGCCATGATTCCGAAGCCACTGCCACCGGTGGTCACTACATTCTGGTCATCTTCGGGATAGATACCATCTATATGGATACGTTCGCATGCCAGTCCGCTATTAGGTTCGGCTCCTTCCCAAAAGTAATTGAAAGTACGGCGTTGCAGGGTGTCCATCAGGGCTTCGTCGCTTATCCGGTCCGGTTTTGCTGCCGGGCTTTTACATTGTGTAAAGCCCAGCAACAACAGGAGCAATAATAAGCTATATTGTGTCTTCATACCTATTTCTATTGAAGGATTACATCAACAAGTACGGGATCGTGATCAGAAAGGAAGCCATTCTCCGGCCTATCCTGGATGACACGATAACGGTTCGTTTTCATGCCGCCGCTCACAAACACATAATCCAGCAAGACACGTTCTTCCAGCGGCAGTCGACCGAAATCATGGAAAGACCAGGATGGACCATACGTAATGGCTGCCACTTTTGACGCATTCTCCATTCCTCCTTTTTCGAGAGTCTGCAGAGGTGTCTCGTCGGGAGTACAATTGAAGTCGCCGGTGATGATGGCTGGCATGTGCGGGGCAATCTCTTTAATCTTGTTCAGAATGAGTTGTACGCCTTCTTTACGCGCTGTCTCTCCGTCGTTGTCTAGATGGGTGTTGAAGAATACCAACTTCTTCCCGTTACTCTTTTCTTGCAGTATGGCCCAGGTAGTAATACGGTTGTAGGAGGCGTCCCAGCCTTTGATGCCGATGGTTTCGGGCTGTTCACTAAGAGAGAAATTACCGTATTCCACCAATGTGAACCGGTGGCTGTTGAAGAATATCGGGCAGTATTCGCCTGCTTCCTTGCCATCGTCACGTCCTACGCCTAAAGCGGTGTATTGGGGAAGACCTTGTTTCAGGTCTTCCATTTGATTGTGACGTACTTCCTGCATACCCAGCAGGTCGGGCTGATAGTAGGTAATCATTTGGCAGACGTTATCTTTGCGATATTTCCAGTTATTGGCACTGTCCGAAGGAGCATCCAGGCGAACATTAAAGGTCATCACCTCCAGTGGCTGTTCATTCTGTGCAGACTGGTTTTTGCAACTGCCGAGAAGCATCAGGCCACACACGCAGGTCAGTAAAGCTATGTGTTTCATGTTTCCTTTGTTTTTATTCTGAATTATCACTTTAAGCTCAAACGGGCTGTTTTTACATGCTGGCTGTTACCGCCGATCATTACATCAAAGTCTCCCGGTTCGGCTACATAGTTGAGATCATAGTCGTAGAAGTGCAACAATTCCGGGGTGATTTTGAAAGAGACCGTCTTACTCTCACCTGCTTTGAGGAAGATTTTTTCGAAGCCTTTCAACTCTTTCACCGGACGGGTAATGCTTCCCACCAAGTCGCGGATATACAGTTGTACCACTTCCGCACCATCCCGCTTACCGGTATTGGTCACTGTAACTACAGCGGTTACAGAACCGTCCTGGTCCATTGCAGGAGCGCTCAAAGTAATGTCCCCGTATTGGAATGTGGTGTATGACAAACCGTAACCGAACGGATACAGTGGATCATTGTCAACATCCAGATAGTTACTGCGGAACTTCTCGAACCATTTACCTTCTTTCAAAGGGCGGCCGGTGTTCTTATGATTATAGAACAAAGGGATCTGCCCTACATTCTTTGGGAATGTCATGGTCAGTTTGCCACTTGGATTTACATCACCGAACAGTACATCGCCGATAGCATAGGCAGCTTCGCTTCCGCCGAACCATACATTCAGGATAGCGGGTACATTTTCCTGTTCCCAGGTCAGTGTCAATGGACGGCCAGTAAAGAGGGTCAATACAACCGGTTTTCCGGTCTTCAACAATGCTTCCAGTAATGTGCGTTGTACATCGGGAATATTCAGATCTGTCCGGCTTGAACTTTCTCCGCTCATTTCAGAAGATTCACCTAAAGCGGCAACGATGACATCTGCGTTTGCCGCTACCTTCAACGCTTCTTCCAGCATTTCCTTGTCTGTGCGGTTGTCACGGTTCAGCGAACGTCCGAACATGGTGGCGCGTTCTTCGTAAGCGGCGTCACTGCTGAGGTTGCTGCCCTTGGCATAAGTGATGTTCACCTTACCTGCCATCATTTCTTTCAGCCCTTCATATACAGAAGGATAATCGTTGAGGCGTGCAGCCACACTCCATGTTCCCGGCATGTTGCTACGGGTATTTGCCAATGGACCTATAACGGCAACCGTACCTTTCTTTGCCAATGGCAATACAGGAGCCTGACCGGTTTTTGCCGGTTGATTCTTTAAAAGTACAAAGCTTTCACTCGCAATCTTGCGGGCAACATCACGGTGTTCTTTGGTGAAGATATCCCGTTTCGGGCGCTTCAGGTCACAATATTTGTAAGGGTTGTCAAACAATCCCAGCTTATACTTGGCCTCAAGGATACGGCGACAAGCCTTGTCCAGTGTTTCCATGTCAATCTTTTCTTCGGCTATAGACTTTTTAATGGTACCGATGAAGCCTTCGCTCACCATATCCATATCTACGCCTGCGTTGAGCGCACGTGCCGAAACTGTCTGTAAGTCACCGATACCATGCGCAACCATTTCAGAAATTCCAGTGAAGTCCGTCACTACAAAGCCGTCGAATCCCCATTGTTTACGTAGTACATCGGTCATCAACCATTTGTTGGCTGTGGCGGGCACGCCCCAGCCTCTACAGCAGCCTGGTAAGGGTATAGGTATTCGTTGAACATGCGGTTGCGGCTCATATCCACAGTGTTATAATCGCGTCCGGCTTCTCCGGCTCCGTACAGAGCGAAGTGCTTTACGCATGCCATGATCTCATCGTTTCGTTTCAACTGATTGTTGAGGTCCACTCCCTGATACCCCGACACCATTGCTTTAGCGATGGCGCCTCCCAGGAACGGGTCTTCACCGTTACCCTCGCTGACACGTCCCCAGCGCGGATCACGGCTGATATCTACCATCGGGCTGAATGTCCATGAGATGCCATCGGCACTGGCTTCGGTAGCAGCAATACGGGCGGACTTTCTGATAGCGTCCATATCCCATGAGCAAGAGAGTCCCAATGGAATAGGGAAAATTGTTTCGTAGCCATGCACCACATCCATACCGAATATCAGGGGGATACCCAGGCGTGATTTCTCTATGGCAAGTTTCTGTACATCGCGGATTTTCTCTACTCCTTTCAGGTTGAGAAGTCCGCCTACCCATCCTTGCTCAATCTTTTTGGCTACATCGCTGTTTTGTGCTTGTCCGGTAACGATTTCACCGGAAACGGGCAGGTTTAGCTGACCGATTTTCTCTTCTACAGTCATCTTCTTCATCAGCGCGTCGATGAAGCGATCCATGTCCTGCGGAGCTTTTTGTGCCTGCATACCGGTAACACCCATCAGGGCAGTAGCCAGCAATAAGCTTGTTTTTCTGAAAACTTTCTTCATGATATGTTTTGTTTGGGCATTTATTTAAGTTTCGCAAGTTAATGATAATCCGGTGCAATCTGTATGTTGTTATCATTAACTTGCGAAAACTAAATTAATTCATAAGGTTACTCATCCTTCGGCTCTTTCAGCAAATCAGGAATCTGAGTATACTGGTTGAAAGGAAGCGGCAAAAGTGCCTTATCTTCAGACCAGCCTTTCAATTCTGTTTTTGCCAGACCGGTGCGTACAAGGTCGTTATAACGTTCGCCCCATTCGCACATCAACTCCATACGGCGTTCGTCGATAACTTGTTGGAAAGTTACATTGGTAAGTTCCGGCATCTTGGCACGTCTTCTTACTTCATTGAATGGAGCGTCACCATTCTTGCCATTTTTGATTTTCGCCTCGGCATTCATCAAGAGAACATCAGCATAGCGGAAAATACGTGCATTATTGTTTGTACCGTATTTCGTACGTCCCGGTGTTAATTGGTTCAGCGGGGTGTATGCTTTACCGTTCCAACAGTCGGTCTTTTTCGGATCTACTTGCTCCCGGATATAATCACCGTCCGGTGTCGTTTCTCCTGCCAGCAGGAATGAAGTGGTGGCACGTATTGTCTCTCCACGAGCGTATGCCCAGTCACGGAAAGATTTCAGGATACCGCAGTCTCCCCAACCGCTGATGTCACTGCCGGAGTTATTGGGACCTTGACAAACAAACCATTGGTCACCATCAATCAGATCTCCGGAACCATTGCCGAAGTCAGTCATCTGACATTCGAATATAGACTCGTCACAGAGCTTTCCGGGAATCTTCCATAACTGGTAGAAGTCGGGATAGAGTGAGAAATTACCATGCTCAATAATATCGTTTGTCAGTTCTTCTACCTTTGCATAGTTACCCATGTTCAGATGAAACTTGGCAGCCAGCATCTCGGCAGAGAACGCTGTAACGGCTCCCTTGTGTTCACTTTGGGTCGGACGGATACGCGGCATATTATCAATGCCGTACTGCAAATCTTCCAATGCATATTTGTTTACCGCATTGGCAGTGGAGCGGCTCAAATCAACCTGATTATTGTCGCGGAGAATGGTAACCGGACCAAATGCCTGCACCAGACGATAGTAGGCATAAGCACGCATAAACATCACTTCACCACGATATGCCTTATAGTTTTTCATATCGCTATCGTTGGTGATATTCTCAGCGTACAGGTCTAACGATTCAATAGCTGCATTGGCAGTTTTGATAATATTGTAATATTGCATCCACAATTCGTTGAAGCCCCAGAAAGAATCATTATACTTATATTCGCTCAGGTTGTAATAGTCGCTGCCATTCCACTGGCCGCTAAATACGTCCTGGTCGCGAATCGTAGTAATTTCCCAGATCACCCAGTGCAAACCGCTGGTGCGAATCTTTGCATATACGCCTGATACCGGTTGGTACATATTGCTGATATTGGTATAATCCACCTTCTCTTCCGGCACTTTTCCTTCAGGCTCTTTGTCCAGAAAATCATTACAGGATGCGAACGATAATACCATCAAGGCGGACATTATATATATGAAAGGTCTTATTAATGTTTTCATTAGTTCTAAATTATTAATGGGTTATTTCTTAGAAATCAATTTTCAAACCTAAGGTGTAAGTCGATGTCAAAGGATATACTTCGGTATCCCAACCTTGGCTGTCGGACAATTCAGGAGTGAATGCGTTGGCCTTGAAAGTTGTGAACGGACGGTCGGCAGTCAGACTCAGGCGTAAGCCCGGCATGGTATAGTTACCAAACTTGAGGTTACGGAATGTATAACCAAGCGTAATATTCTGAATACGGAAGTAGTCGGCACTTTCTACAAAGTAAGAGCTATACTTCTGGTCGCTTACGTTCCAAGGTTTCAGCAGGGCGGCAGCCGACGGATTGGAGTTCGTGGAACCCGGGCCTGTCCAGCGTTTTTCATATTGGGCGCGGTCGAAGTTATAATTCTGTGAAGAATAACGAAGCGCACGTTTACGGTTGAACATCTGGGCACCGGCCTGTCCGTAGGTAGTCAGCTGGAAGTCGAGGTTCTTGTAGTTAAGGCCGAGGTTGATACCGTAAGTAAAATTAGGAATATAAGAACCTAATGTAGTACGGTCATTTCCGTCAAGAACATTGTTTCCATCGAGGTCGGCATACTTTAAGTCGCCCGGTACACAACCGTTGGCCACTGCAATAGGATCAGCGGCAATTTCTGCCTCTGTCTGATAAACACCTATCATTTTGAATCCATAGAATGAGTTCATTTCCTTACCTACAATATTAACGGTCTTACCACCTCTGATGATACTGTTACCGTTCAGGTCTTTCACGCGGTTTCTCAAAGTAGAGATGTTTACACCGATATTGTATGAGAAGTCTCTACCGATTTTATCGTTCCAGTTGGCACTTACATCGATACCGGAGTTGAGAATCTTACCATAGTTTCCGGCAAGGGTGGTGGTGCTGAATGGGAGTAGCGGAGCGATCACAGCGTTATTAGTCATACGGTGATAATAGTCAACGTCGATATTCAGACGGTTGTTGAGGGTAATAAAGTTTATACCTGCATTCCATTCTTCAACAACTTCCCACTTCAACCAACTGAAGTATGTACTGTTCTGATAACCTGCAATGGTAGAATTACCAAATACACCGGATGCAGCGTTACCGGTCGCGATAGAAGCAAAACCGTCGCTTGCTGCTACTTGGTCGTTACCCAGCTTACCCCAGCTTGCACGTAGTTTCAAGAAGTCAATCCATTTCTGATCTTTCAAGAATGATTCTTCGGACAGAACCCAGGCTGCACCTACTGAAGGGAAGTAACCCCAATGTTCCTGATATTTGCTGGAACCATCGGCACGCATTGTGAACATCAACAGATATTTGTCATCATAGTTGTAGTTCAGACGGGCGAAGTAAGAAACACCTCTGTAGCAGTAGCCGTCGTCTTTTACGGTAGCACCTGCTGCGTCACCGTTCTTGATGTACCAGTATTCGTCAGCTCCATCGGGAACGTTGCTTGCTTTACCTTCGAACATGCGCCATTTTTCCTGACGCATGGAGTAACCTGCCATGGCGCCGAATCTGTGTTTGCCCCATTGGTCATTATAAGTCAGGGTATTATCCCAGATATAGTTGTAATACTTGTTTTCGTTCTTTGTAAGCTGAGTGGTGGCTGATTGTTGCCAGCTGCTTACGTAGTATTTCGGAGTAAACTCACGACCTTGGGTAGAGAGGAAACTATAGGAATAGTTCGTCTTGAAATTCAATTTGCTGGGAATAAAATCAATCTGAGCGTAGAAGTTGCTCAATACCTGATAGTTTTCTTTGCTTGAATCGAAATACTTGGCAGTTGCGACAGGATTATAGAAGTTTGATGTATAACCGATTGCATCCGGAGAACCAAATTTGTCAGGAAAAGACTTTTCATTGTACTTGTCGTCATAAAGAGCCACGATGGGAGGACAGTTGAACGCTTTCTGCCATGCCTGATTGTTAGGCACTTGTTGTGTGGAGTTACTAAACACACCGTTGAAACCGACTTTCAGCCAGTTCGTAGCATCATAATCGACAGAACCACGGAAGTTCATACGTTTGTAGTTGTTGTCAACATCCATAATACCATCTTGATACAAATAGCTTACGCCGACAGCATACACCGCTTTTTCGGAACCACCGTTAATGTTTAAACTGTGGTTTGTGATAGCGGCAGTGCGCAGAAGCTGGTCGTACCAGTCGTTGTCTGCTCCAAAAGTCCAATTATGGAAGTCGGGGTCATCATAACTACCGCCGTATTTGTCGATGGATTGTGTGAAGTGAGTCTTATAGGAGTCGAAGTTACCTTCGAGAAGCATAGTTGCATATTCGTGTGCATTACAGAGTTCGAGCACATTGGATGCTTTCTGGATACCTACATAACCGTCATAAGTGATCTTTGCTTTCTGGTTACGCGAACCTTTTTTGGTGGTGATGAGAACTACACCGTTTGCAGCGCGTACACCATAGATAGCGGCAGCCGAAGCATCTTTCAGGATAGACATTTCCTGAATATCCGCGTTGTTCAGGAAGTTGATGTTGTCGTAGAACATACCATCTACAACGAACAACGGCTTACTGTTGGAGAATGAACCGATACCACGGATCTGCACGGTAGGACCTTCACCCGGAGCACCATTATTTACGATATTGACACCGGGAACTTTTCCTTGGAGGGCTGCCATAGGGGTGGTAGAAGGTACGGCAGTCAGGGCCTCACCTTTAACTACGGTAATGGGAGCCGTCAGGTCTTTGGCCTTTGCAGCACCATAACCGATTACGATAATTTCTTCCAACTGCTGTGAATCCTCTTTCAATGTCACATTGATAGCCGAACGTCCGTTCACTTTTATATCTTGCGGTAACATACCTATATAACTAAAAGTGAGTGTTCCGTTTTCCGGAACGTTCGTTAATGTATATTTACCATCTAAATCGGTAACTACACCGTTGCTGGTACCTTGCACGAGGATGGATACACCAATCAGTGCGTCACCCGATGTGTCGGTTACGGTACCTGTTACTGTTCTTGTCTGGGAGAGTACGGGCATTGCTACCAATATGAGGCACGCCGTCAAGAATAGATTCTTTAGCCATAAGGCTTTTTTCAGAAGATGTGTTTTACTCTTCATCGCATTAAATTTTTTTAGGTGGATAACTCTTTTTGTTTTCTTCTTAGCTCTGCGCAGTGCTCGAATTAAACTTCATCGCAAATGTAGAAATTTCAATGTGCGAACTACAAAAAAGATATTCACCACCAATACATATCCCTGATTTTTAACAAATCGGGGACTACTCATTTACTACTCAAATCAATTTAATGCATTGTTTATGAGATGGATAAAGAATAAGGACGGTGTGAGCGATCTTGTGGGATAATAAAAGTAGGGTTGTCGAAAGTCACCACAGATTACACGGATTAACGCAGGTGAAAAGTGAATAGATAATTATTCAAAACTGATAATCTGTGAGAATCCGTGTAATCTGTGGTGAAAAAACTTTTGCCGTATAGGCTTTTCTTATTTATTTATCTGTTGAGAATCCCAGTTTCTGCAATCCGTTTTGCACATCCGGATGGCTCATAAATAGTTTCCATAACAGGCCAGTACGATAGTTCTCTATCATGACGGCAATAGGCCCCTGATCGATAGCAAGATATCGTTTGGGATACCAGTTCTCTGTTTCGGAGAAAGCATCGTAGAAACCATAAGGACCGAATAGCTTATCGCCCATGTCGTAGAGATGGCGCATCACAGCGAGCGAATAGTCCGGGGTATAGATAATGGACGAAAGCGCGGCTGTAGGAGAGATGACTCCCTGGTCATCCCGCTCGTTTGGCATGTGGGCGGCATATCCGTTGACGGAGTAGCTGGCGGTCAGTCCCCAACAGTCCGGGCCGAAACCTTTGTAGTGCTTCGGATTTCGGATGCAATAAGCACGGTTCACGAGGGTCAGATTACGCATTTCATCGAAATAGCTGGCGCAGTATTCATCTTTTAGATGAGTCGGATCTAATCCGAGGAAGGAGTAATGTGCCCAGAAGAGGGGACCAGCTTCACAACCCTGATAGCGCAGATGAAGTTCGATATCTTCTACTTTATGGGGTTCGACGATGGCGCCGTTCTGTGCCCATCCCTCATGATAGACGGAGGCAGGAACGCCGTGCGTGGGTGAGGCAGCGGCAAGCAGGTACATGATGAGACATTCGTTGTAACCATGCACGGGGAAGTCCATTGCCCAACCGTATTCGGGACTCCAATGCCAGTAGAGTACATTCTGGTTGCCCTGGCGATAGAAATTCCAGTCGACATCACGCCAAAGAGTATCGATGCGTTTGGCAAGCGCCTGTTCTTGGGGAGAACCGTTGACGTAATATTGGTGTACGGCAAGCAGTCCTTGTATAAGGAAAGCTGTTTCTACGAGGTCGCCACCGTTGTCTTTCTGTCCGAAAGGCTTTACCTTGCCGGTGTCTCCATACCACCAGTGAGGATAGGCACCGTGGAAGCGGTCGGCTTTTTCAAGGAAAGAGACTATCTTTTCCATACGCGCCAGACCTTCTTCACGAGTGATGTAGTTGCGGTCGATACCTGAAAGTATCGCCATAATGCCGAAGCCGCTACCGCCGGAAGTAATGACGTTCTGGTCTTTTTCGGGGTAGATACCATCCATGTGGATACGCTCGGGGGCAAGACCGCTGTTAGGCTCCGCGCCTTCCCAGAAGTAATTGAAGGTTCGCCGTTGAACGGTGTCCATGAGGGCATCATCGGAAAGTTGGGCGGCACTTCCGGTCTTGGCATTCTTGCAGGCTCCGAGGAGAAGCAAAAAGAGGAGGGGAAGGTAGGTTGTTAATTGTTTCATAATTAATAAGGGGTTAAAGTTTAGTGATTAGGGTTTAGTGATAAGTGATTAGTGCCATGCGGAATAATAGCGTAGCCCACTAATCACTTATCACTAAACCCTAATCACTTTATTTAAGTGTCAACTTCGCCGTCTTCACAGCCTGGCTGTTTCCACCGATCATGATGTCAAAGTCACCCGGTTCGGCTACGTAGTTCAGGTCGTAATCATAGAAGCGAAGCAGATCACGCGTGATAGTGAATGATACCGTTTTGCTTTCTCCGGCGCGAAGGAAGATTTTATTGAAACCTTTCAACTCGCGTACAGGGCGGGTGATGCTTCCTACGAGGTCGCGGATATAGAGTTGAACTACTTCCGCACCGTCATGTTTACCAGTATTGGTGACGGTGACTACGGCTGTAACGGAACCATCTTTTCCCAATGTCGGTGTGCTCAATGCAATGTCACTGTACTGGAAAGTGGTATACGACAATCCATAACCGAAGGGATACAGCGGTTCGTTATCCACATCCAGATAGTTTGAACGGAACTTTTCGAACCATTTGCCTGCCGCCAGTGGCCGACCGGTATTCTTATGATTGTAGAACAAAGGTATCTGGCCTACATTCTTCGGGAAAGTCATGGTTAGTTTTCCACTCGGATTGACGTCACCGAACAGAACATCGCCAATGGCATAAGCCGCTTCACTGCCTCCGAACCATACATTCAGGATGGCAGGTACATGCTCTTGTTCCCAGTTCAGCGTCAATGGCCGACCGGTAAAGAGGGTTAGTACTACGGGTTTACCCGTTTTCAGTAAGGCTTCCAACAGGGTATGTTGTACATCGGGCAAGCCGAGTTCGGTGCGGCTTGAACTTTCACCGCTCATTTCAGAAGATTCTCCCAGGGCAGCTACGATAACATCGGCACCGGCTGCAACTTTCAGTGCTTCGTCCAGTAACTCCTGGTCCGTGCGATTATCGCGGTTCAATGAACGGCCGAACATGGTGGCACGTTCTTCGTAAGCTGCATCGCCGATGAGGTTACTACCTTTGGCATAGGTGATGTTAACCTTGCCTGCCATCATTTCTTTCAAGCCTTCGTATAAAGAAGGATAATCGTTGAGGCGTGCAGCCACACT
>OGJZ01002914.1_pt1 | contig 11294 bp, 7 predicted proteins | sample 1572321 | NCBI WGS metagenome assembly OGJZ01 (sample SAMEA2582086, study PRJEB24529) | metagenome | biome: Human gut stool | place: China | collected 2011 | reverse complement strand
GCATTAGCACTGCCCATGTGATAGGCGTCCAAGAACACGAGACGAAGACGAAGTGCGATTGGAAACGCCGAACCACTGAGGCAGTGGCTTTGCTTACTAGGAACGAAGTGACGCAGTAAGCATTAGCACTGCCCATGTGATAGGCGTCCAAGAACACGAGACGAAGACGAAGTGTGATTGGAAACGCCGAACCACTGAGGCAGTGGCTTTGCTCACTAGAAGCGAAGTGATGTAGTGAGGATTAGAATGGCTCATATTAGAGATGACCAAAATTTATGGAAAAGCTTATTTTTAAAAGTATATATTTTGTAGGTGAGACTATGAACTTTAAGAAACAAATTATTTTATTTTCAATTTTAGCTATGTCTGTTATGGCAGTATCTGCTGAAGATATTAGTACTTATAATCCTCAAGTTATTGAGACACACCAAATTACAAATGAAGATATTGCATCAGCAACATCTTATGGACAGTCTTTAGTAGAAAATAAAAATATCAAAATGATATCTACTGCTAAGAAAAAGTTTATTAAAAGACGTTATGGTGGAATTTTCCCAAGAAATGAATTGCAAGGTATCGTATATGTTCAAACTCCATTCGCAATTTTTGTAAATACGGCATTGGAGGATGCTAGAGGTGTAGCAAGTACTTATTCAACAAGAAATGCTACTAATATATTACAGGTTAGATCTTTCCTTTATATGCCGGAAAGTAAGATGTATAATGATACTAATAATGTTGTTATATCTATAGTACAAAATGGATATACATATTATCCAATAGAAACAGTACGTGGCAATGATCAATATGAAGGTCCTGGTATGTGGGTAACAGTAGGTTATCAATCATTATTTGAATTATCTAAGATTGATACTAATAGTCCTTTTGAAGTTCATATTAAGTCTGATGCGGTTAAGGTTGGAGATGCAGTAATTCAGTTTCCAGCATTAAATGCGTCAAATAAGTATGTTTTGGATGACTCCTATTCACTTTATAGAGGTGATGCAGTGTTTATCGATAAGAAATAATATTTATTTAAGTGCATTGTTCTAGAACTGAATAAATCTGATTTTTTATTTAGACCTAATATAATAAAGCGGCTGTAATAGAATACACTTCGTTTAAATAATCAAATAATAGTTTTATAATATATTTAAATTACAATTTTAGATTTCATATTGTGAGGAATAATATGGAGTTTATACATGATAGAAAAAGTAACATCCTTTTCAGTCTTCAGAGTAGTAAAGTAAATAGAATCAAAATTCATAATAAAACATTAACGTTAACACTTGAAGAAATGTATCAATTGTTAGATGGTGAAGAAAAAGCATTCTCAGGAGAAATATGTTTTAACAACTGTGATGTGGATTTGTGTAAGGTACTAATATTTAACAAAACCTTGGGTGAAGGTCGCTTTTATGGAAAGTCTCTTTGTTTACAAGATTTTATAAATGAGTATGTAGACTCAGAATTTGAAATAATTACTGAAGGCTATTTTGTCAATACAACTACATATACAGGCTGGCTTTGGGAAAACGGACACCCCCCCCGTATCTGTCATTATGTATATTTGGAATAGCGGAGATATGGTGTATCGTGTCAAAAAATAACCCATGTTTTTACCGATAAAGTAATCTGTATATGAATGGACTAAAATAATTCAAAATATTGAAGGTGATCTTATAAATTTTAATAAAGATGCATTAGAGTTTTAAACTCATGTATTGCTTGGGAAAAGGAAATACTTTAATATACATCTGATATAGTTATTGAAAGTAATCTTTAAAAAAATACAGCACTATTTAGGAGGACTTTTACAATTTTGAAACCTAGAGAGTTATGTGAAAAAGCTTGGCAGGAGATAGCAAGTAAATTTCCTGATTTTAAGGTAGTTAGTAAAGGTCAGAAATTAAAGAAAACCTCTAAGAATAAAGACCTTATCTTTGAAATCTACTTTCAAGCTAATAGAAATAACTATGCAGATAGCGTAGAGTTTGTTCCACATATTGCTATTTATTCTAAATCTATGGAAAAAGCTAATATTCATAACGGGTTTGTATATGGCGGAGAATTAGGTCGTTTGTTAAATAGAACGGAATGGCATTGGTATCAATTAGCAGGTGCTAGCTATCAATATACTGTAGATGAAGTTAGCAAGTTATGTGAGGAATATATAATACCGCTATTTGAAGATTTTGAAGATACAGAACGTAATATTGAAAAACTTATAGAGGGAGATATAAACAATCATAATCTACTGTATTATATTTATCATTATGGTGGAAAAGTTAAAGCTCAACAATATTTTAATAAAATAATCAAAAATTCTGAGTTAAGAAGTATGTATATTGACTTTTATAATCAGTTGAAAGAAATTCCTAAAGAAAATATTTCCTTAGGCGTGAGTGAATTTTATGGATCCACTATGATTGAATTTGCATATATAAATGGAATAATAATTGAAGAAGAATAAATAAGTCCATCGCATAGAAACGATATGCGATGGGCTTTTTTTGCTTTTATATATTAAATTTAAATAGATTTTATATGGTTGTGGTTAAAGCAAATAGGAGTTATATAGTAAAATTTGATGAATGATTACTAAAATTTAAACTTCATACTTGCAGAGTACGTACGACCTGCTGTAGCTTCATCACTAAAGAAGACACGGTTAAATACATTTTGAACACCAAATTGTAATGTCGCTTCTTTAGATAATTTATAATTTACAGCAACATTAGAAATGAAGTAGCTATCTTCGGAACCATATTGACCTGTAACATCGTCTACAGATTGACGACGGCTGACATATTGTGCATCCCAAAGTGCGTTCCATTTGCCACTAGTATATTCAACACCAGCATGGAATGTATGTTTAGGAATGTCATAATTCACCTCTGCATATTCGCTTGCATTTGTATTAGGAAGTTCTTTATGTTTAATCCGTCCTGTTTGCCATGTATAGTTTCCAAATACAGACCATTTAGAGGATAATTGGTGACGAAGCTCTAACTCTACGCCACGGCGAGTTTCTTGGTCTACATTGTTATACATTTTATAGTCTACATTGCCACTATTGTCATAATATGTAAGATATTTAACTTTGTCCTTAGTTTTGACATAGAATCCAGAGACATTTAATGTAGTCTTTGTATTCCATTCTTTTTTTAAACCAATTTCAAATGAATCAGAACGTTCTGGATCTAAGTTAGGATTTGCTTTCACAATATCACTATAACGATAGACTTGGCTCAATGGAGGTGGGTTAAAGGAATGACCATAAGATGCATACACATTCAAGGAGTTAGTTACATAATGCTCAATGGCAAGCTTAGGACTTAATTCTGTATAAGTGCCGGTTCCATGATTTACTGTATCATATCTGCTATTAGCTTGGTCATAAGTCACATGTTGACCATCGAATTTTTTAAATCTGTCTATACGAAGTCCACTATAAATAGCCCAATCGTGATTAGGACGATATGTATCTTGAACAAATAATGCTAGATTACTTGTAGCGCCTTTGTTGATTTCGTACAAACCACCTGGATACGTAGTGGAATCAAAAGAGGAATGATTTCTCCAATTCGTTAATTCTCGTCGTTTTTGGTTAAAGTTTTCTTTTTTCCAGTTTATGCCAGCAACAACAGTGTGTTTTCCCATACGATCCCATATTTTTTGCGCGTCCAAGTTAATTGTCTTACCAGGGTAGAAGGAATCGTCGCCAGGACCACTATAGTTTGGTGTATTTGGATTACTAGGACTAGAGAATCCGTCTTTTTTACGGTCTAATATATTGAAAGTAACCTGTAGCTTATTTTTATCATTTTTATATTGTAAGTTATGAGAATGGTATTCTTTCAATCCATCATAACCTAAATATCTACTTGTTTTAAGGGCAACGTATTTTTGGTTGTTAATTTTGACATTACCTGAAAAAATTGGTTGACCACCTACAGTAATCGTACTCATAGGGTTTTCATATGCATATCTGTTTTTTGTATATAGATATGAATATGTTAACGACTCTCTATCACGAAGCTTCATCGTAATGTAGGTAGAAAGGCTTTTATTGTCATAGGATTTATCGCCACGACTACCTAATAAATAGGATCCATCTTTTGTTTGCGGTACAGGATTATCTGGTGTAACCGTCACTGTAGTAGGTCTAATGTTGGCAGCTCTACCAGTAATAAAGAACCCAGGATATCCATCGGTTTTTCTTTGTTCTCCGGATATACCAACAGAGACGCGATCAGATACACGCGCATCAAAACCTAATTCATTGTTGCGAGTTCCGTGGGAACCATATCCGATTTGTCCATGCCAATGGATATCTTTCACATCTTGTTTAGGTTGTAGCTGTTTCGTTTGAATGCTGATAACACCGGCAACACCTCTACCACCATATAAAGAGGAGCTTGGACCACGTACTAACTCAATTCGATCAATTGAATGTACCGGAATAGCTTCCCAATCCACACTATTATTAAATGTATTATTCATTGGTACACCATTGAGTAATACTAATGTGTTAGTGGAGTCAAAACCACGAATTTGTAATCCTCCATTTGCCTTTTGGCTTTTATAAACACCTGGTAACATTTGTAAAGCATCAGCTACTGTATCAACTCTGCGTGCTTCAATATCTTTAGCTGTAACTACAGAAACGGAACTTGGTGTTTTTGAAATATCTTCCATTGTTCTTGTAGCTGTTACCGTGATAGTTGGTACTATGGTTTGCTCAGATCCAGCATTGCTGTCAGTAGCATTTACCACTTGACCACTCATAGCTGTCAAAATCATAGAAAATAATACGGCCTTTGACGTGCTAAATCGACCCCAACGCGTTACATTTCTCTTTCTTATACGTTTTCTCATACACACGACCCTTTACATTATAAAATAAAAATAATATATACTATCTTAAGTATATCATTGGACTATATCTTTTAAAAATTCTGCATTATGAATACTGGTTATATACGTATAAATACCAATTATATTCAAAAAAGCTTATAAAATCAGTGTCTTTGTTCTCTGTCTGACTTGTAGTAGATATATTATTTTATGCAAATACTGCATATTATACCAATAGGGGTATTAGTAAAACTTATAAACATATGAATTCATTTCATTAATATAAAATATTGAATAACTTATAAAATTTTTTTTATAATGAGCTTATCTTATGTATATCTTGCAAAATAAAATGTTCTTTTTAGTGAATTTGTGTGTATCTATTGGTGAATGTAACTAAGAAAATTTTATGGAGTAAGAGTTTGAGTATAGTTCTACAGAAGGAAGAGAGAGACATGTTTACTATGAACAAATTGAATTCTCAACAACAAAATGGCAAGAAGGTAAAACGTATAAGTGCATCGTTAACGGCTTGTGTGCTTGCATTAACCTTAGGATCTGTTGCCGTGTTAACTGCCCCAACTGTAGAGGCAGCTGGTCAAGTCATAGGCGGCTATGCTGCTGGTAATCAAGCACTAGGTGACGGCAGTGTTGTCGTAAGTGGCGGCAAAGATAAAGAGCCTAATGTTGCAGAAGGTGAAAATAGTGCTGTACTTGCAGGTACGATGAATGCAGCAGAAGGATCATATACAGCTATTGTAGGTGGTTTTAAAAATATAGTTCACGAAGAGATTAAAAGTGGTGCTATTCTTGGTGGTACAAAGAACCAAATTGAAGCTGTTGGTTCTTTAGTGGGTAATTATGCAACAATCAGCGGTGGGGAAGATAATATTGCGTATGGTGAATCTTCTTCTATTTCTGGTGGTAATGCCAATGGTACCTATGGTTTACACAGCTCTATTGCTGGTGGCCGTGGCAATAATGCAGGCGGTGAAATTGGTTCCGTTATTGGGGGATCACAAAATAATGCAGATGGTCATGGCAGTACCCTCGCTGGTGGCTTAGGTAATACCGGTGTAGGCAAGTGGTCCTCCGTATTTGGGGGCAGCAAAAATGAAGCTGTAGGTGTTGGTGCGTCCATTCTTGGTGGCGGTGGCCGTGAATTTACAGGTCGCAGATTTGTTAACCATAAAAATATTGCCAATGGTGAATACAGTACAATTGTAGGTAGTCGCGATGGAAGAACTGTAGGAAATGGTAGTACTGTTGTTGGTGGTTCTAATGGTCTAACACTTGGTGTAGCATCTACATCTATCGGTGGCGGATTTACGGGTTCTCAAGCAGAAAACAGTTTAGCCTTAGGTCATAAGGCAGGAACGACTGTAAAATATGGAACTGCTATCGGTTATGAAAGCGTAGCTACAGAAGAAGGCACTATTGCATTTGGTCATGATGCTGGTGATGTTTCTGGTTACACAGTAAAATATCCAGATAAAGAAATCATCACACACTTAGGTTATAAAAAAACTGTGCCAGATTATGATAAAGAGCCTACAGTAACACCTACTACATATTCAGATGCTAAATATAATCGTTTGGTGAAAGTAGCTGATGGCGTTGATGCACATGATGCGGCAACAGTAGGTCAATTGGAAAATGCTATTAGCCAAGTACAATCTGTAGGTACAAATATAGAAACTACAGTTAATAAAACGACTGCATCTAGTTATGCATTAGCTGCATTACAACCAAACTTCTCAGAAGGTGAAACTGGATTGGGTGTAGCCGTTGGCTTTGGTCATTATCATGGCAAAACAGCAACTGCTTTAGGTGCTTACTACCGTCCAAACCGCAATGTACAATTTAATGTAGGTACTGTGGTTGGCAATGGTAACCAAGGCTTTAATGGTGGACTTAGCTTTAAAGTAGGCCCTGAATCTAAAACAGCTCCATCCTCTACAGATGCTAGAATTGCTCAACTGGAAAAACGTATCCAAGAATTAGAGCAAGCTAAAAAATAATTAGAATAAAAAAGATAAGATAAAAGCATCTATATACGTTTTTATCAAGTGGTAGGCAAAAATTCTTAATCTATATAGCACTAACTATGAAAATGGATAGTGCTATTTTATTTGCTTATACAGAGGTACCGTTTTATTGTTTTAAACTCTTGTAATAAGTATATTTTGGAAAATACTGGTCATCATCTATGGTTTAGTATGGTTATTTAATATACACTCTATCTTATAAATGTAATATAATTAAATTAATAAATATCATATTGAATTAATATGTTATGGGAAACTAACTAGGGTTAATTTACAAATATATTGATGACATGTGGGGAAATTGTTGTTGTTTACGTTAGCTTTAAAATGTATTTAATGAAATAATGGGAGTGAAAAGTAGATTATGAATGAATATCAAAGAGCAGTTGAGATTCTTAAAGATTATGTTGAATCTGAAGGTATTGAATTATTTTCTTCAGATAATTTAAAAAGGGAATTAGATGCATTTAAAGGTATCTTTTCTCCAGAAAAGTTAGAAGAGTTAGATGATACAAATCTTTTATCCACTATGTTCTATTCATTAGGTGATAATAAGAATACCTTATGCTATTGGCTTGAAATGAATAGTGATTGCAGAGAGAATTTTGGCAGTATCGCAGGTGGATCCGCTTATAAATTTGGTTTGTTTCAAAGTCAAAAATCTGGTACTTGGTCAACAGGATATTCACAAAAACCAGTAGAGTTAACAGTAGAAAATGCATTAAACCATGGTAAAGAAATTCGTGATGCACTAGTAAAAGGGGTTAATATAATACGTAATGCAAAATTAGAAACTGTTAAAGATTATGAAGACTTAGATGATAGACTAAAAACTGAAATTGGGAAAAAATATTATGAATTAGGATGGGTACATAAATATTTCTCTATGATTTGTAATGATAAATTAAGCGGATTTCATTCTTCCGATTGGCAAAAGCATGTACTTAGAGCTTTAAAAATTAAACCAAGTGAGAAAACATATGGCCGAAGTGGTCAGATTTCAATAATACAAAATTTGGCTGGATGGTATTATAAGCAATTTTTAGATATATTCAGAAAGCGTTTTGGTGAGGTACGTCAATTTATCCGTTTGGGTTGTTCAGATTCAAAAAAAAATTATGTAAGTGAATGGTATGATCAGGGTGTCGTTGGATTTGGATATCCTAAAATAGGCGATTTGACGCAAAAATCTTTAAAAAAAGATATAGATAAAGTTGTTATTCAACGAAAGCTTGAAGAAAGTTATATTTTTTCAGATAAGAAAGTTGCATCTAGAAGAGCAGGGGAATTATTTAGATTTTATAAAAGTGATAATAATACAGTATTTGTTATCATGGAAGGCGAGAAGTTAATAGCATGTGTTGATGAAATAGGAGAATATTCGTTTAATTCATCGTCAGAGATGCCTCATCAGAAGAAAGCAAATTGGAAATTGTTTTTTGATGCTGGGGAGAAACTGCCAGAAAAGACTGAAGGGTTGCGTACAATCTGTTATCCTTTCCATAAATCTGATAATCTATTATTTTTATATAATCGATATTATTATGGTAAAGAAAATAGTGAAATTGTAAAAGATAAGGATAAAAGGAATATAAACCACGAAAAGGTTATTAATTTTTATACTAAAATTCAATCCTCTTTTGAACGCAATCGTATAATATTTGGAGCACCAGGTACAGGAAAGAGTTTTAATTTAAATAAGGATGCTGAGGAATTACTGCAAGATGATTATGATGATAATTTAGAGCGAATAACTTTCCACCCAGATTACTCATATGCAAATTTTGTAGGAACCTATAAGCCAGTTCCTATTAAAAGCGATGAGAAGGATTCAATTACGTATGCATATGTTCCAGGACCTTTTATGCGTATTTATGTGAAGGCTTTAAAGAATAGTCGTACAGATAGAGTTAAACCGTTCTTATTATTAATAGAAGAGATTAATCGTGCGAATGTAGCAGCTGTTTTCGGGGATATTTTTCAGCTGTTAGATAGAGATTCTAATAATGTAAGTGAGTACCCTATTCATGCCTCTGAAGATATAAAGAATTATTTAGCATATGAACTTGGAGGAAAGCCTGAAGATTATAGTAAGTTGAGGCTTCCAGATAATATGTTTATATGGGCGTCTATGAATAGTGCCGATCAAGGTGTATTCCCAATGGATACGGCATTTAAAAGACGTTGGAGCTTTCAGTATTTAGGTATAGATGATGGGGATAAGGACGTAAGTGGAAAGTATGTATATCTTGGGGGTAAAGAAAAGCAAAAGATAGAGTGGAATCAACTCCGTAAAGCAATAAATGAGTTTCTTGCAAATGAAAATATTAATGAGGATAAACAGCTGGGCCCTTATTTCATTTCTAAACATAGCTTACTATCAGATAATAATAAAATTGATAGTGATAAATTTTGTGAAGTTTTTAAACACAAAGTACTTATGTATTTATTTGAAGATGCTGCGAGACAAAAACGATCAAAGCTATTTGCACACAGTAAATATGGACACACTAGATACTCAAAAATATGTGAAGCTTTTGATGAACAAGGTGTAGAAATTTTTCATAAAGATATTCAAGCTAATATTAATATTGAAAGAATTAAGCCGGTATCTTCTGAATCAGATAATAGTGATTTATTACAAGCGGATAATTAGGAGCGAGACTAATTATGATTTCTGTATTTTTAAGAGAGCAGAAACGATATTCACAAAAAGAGCTTCTCGAGATATTTGATTGTTCCGAAGAGCAGTTAGATTTAATTATTAGTAAGTTAAAAGAATTTGGAATATTGAAAATAGTAAGGAAATCGAGTCCTCAACTTAATATGTCTGATCTTATTGATGAGTATGTAGAAATTATTCCTGTAGAAGCTATTGGTAAAGATTATTATTATGTATTTCTTTTTGTTGGTATTTTAATAGTTGCTAGCCGAATTATCAAATGTTATCCTAAGTATTTATGTAATGTTGATAATCCGATAAAGGAATTACAAGTTGTTTGTAAAGTTATAGAAAAGTATAGTTCAAAAGAACAAATCATATATATGTTAAATGATTATACGGGAAATAGCTCTTTTAATTTATTAGCAGTCCTATTGTTCCTTATGCATGATTACTTTGAGAATGGTATTTATAATAATTCAAAAAATATATTTGAAATTAATGGTTCAGGAGAAGTTTTTTGGGATAAAACAATAAATGAAACCTTCTCAATACTTTCAAATAATAGACCATATTATATTGAAATACAGACAAAAAAAAGAGTTAATAATGATTTTGATTATTTTAAACGTCTTCATGAATGTATTTTGACACTAATATCAAAAGAGTTGATGGAGGCAGATCTCCTATCTTTATTTGAACTTACTCCAATTGAGTTAATTGATGAGTGTTTAACTGAGTTTGGAGATAGGGAATATATATTATATAGACTCGAAAATGAATTAAATATACAGTTTAATACTAGGAAGCAATTAGTATTAAAGGGGATTTACTCATATATTAAGCATGGCGGACAGTTAGACTACAGAGACGGATTTGCATTTTTCGGAACTAATTCTTTTAATCTAGTATGGGAATGTGTTTGTAGTGAAATTTTGAATAATCAATTAAATATGACCTTAGGACAATTAAGATTACCAATTACATTAAACAAAGAATATAATCTACAAACTAAATTGATTAATTTAATAGAGAAGCCATTCTGGTCAATAATTGATAAAGAAGCTAAAGATACGCTTACTCCTGATTTGATTACAATATGTAATAATCAATTTTATATTTTTGATGCAAAATATTATACTCCAAATTTCAAACCTGGAGAATTACCTAAAGGACAACCCGGTATTGAATCAATTTCTAAACAATACCTTTATCAATTAGCGTATAAAAAATTTATAGATGCTCATGGTTTTGAAGGGGTTAAGAATTGCTTTTTACTTCCAACTGAAGAGGATACTATTATAGATTTAGGAGAAGTATCTATGAAAATGTTTTCAAATTTAGGACTAGAAAACATAAAAGTTAGATGTATTCCTGCAAACATTGCATATGATTATTATCTTTTAGGGAAAAAACTAGATATAAATATGCTTAAATTAAATAATTGATAATTCTTGAGCGATTTTAAATTTAAAACAACGGTGCATATAATATTAATATTAAAGATTAAATTATATTAGAGAGAGTTTTTTAGATATTAACTTTATATATATCATGAAGTAAAAATCAAGGGAGGGATTAACATGTTAGGAGCAATCATTGGCGATATAGTTGGTTCACGATTTGAATTTAATAATTATAGACATAAGGACTTTGATTTCTTTATAGATCAATGTGTGTTAACTGATGATAGTATAATGACACTTGCCATAGCAAAGGCA
>OGJZ01002900.1_pt1 | contig 11342 bp, 10 predicted proteins | sample 1572321 | NCBI WGS metagenome assembly OGJZ01 (sample SAMEA2582086, study PRJEB24529) | metagenome | biome: Human gut stool | place: China | collected 2011 | reverse complement strand
ACCATTTAATAAAAGTAGTGCCTTTAAGCCGCCACTAGCATATTCTTTAATTAAAGATAATCCAATTTCAGACAATTTCACCTCTAATTCACTTACCTTTAATCGAAACTCAGTTTCACTCATTTTTCATATTTTTCATAATTATAATTATCAAAATTCTGCATATTTATCTCCTTAAAATTACTTGGGAACAGCGTAAGTTATCAGATATCTCTACGAAAGTTACAACTAAAAATATAGATGTCCATTATACGGAAACGCTAACTAATTCTGCCGAACAAGGCATTATTAGCCAGGTTGACTTCTTTGATAAAGAAATCTCAAATAAGGATAATATCAATGGATATTATATAGTTGAGAACAATGACTTTATTTATAATCCGAGGATCTCAACATTGGCACCTGTAGGTCCAATTAATCGGAATAAGCTGAACCGGACCGGTATAATGTCTCCATTATATACTGTTTTTAGAGCCTCTAACGTAGATTTAGATTTTTTAGAATGGTATTTTCAATCAAGCCATTGGCATCGTTATATGAAATTAAACGGTGATAGTGGTGCTAGAGCTGATCGTATAGCAATAAAAGACTCTACATTCTTTGATATGCCAATAAAAACTCCCGTTAATATCAAAGAACAAGTACTTATTGGAGAGACATTAGAAAAGTTTAATCAATATATTACCCTTCATCAGTAAAAGCCATTTCTATATAATAATTCTCATGCTAATCCAGCCATAGATCGCATCACTAGATCAATATCTCTATTTTCCATTTCTTGAATAATATGGATATATGTTTTTTGTGTTGTCGTCATACTTGCATGCCCAAGTCTTCTTGCGACACTTGCAATCGACACTCCTGCAAAGAGTAATAGTGAAGCATGTGTATGTCGTAACCCATGGATTGATATAACTGGTATTCCTAACTTTTTACAATATCTTTCTAATACACCATTAATTGTGGAATTAAATACACGACCTTTCACAAATATCGGCTTATCTTCAGGTAAGCCTTTAATTAATTCTGAGAACTTTATGATTGTTTGCCAATCAAGCTGTATTTTTCTAACTGATGAGCGATTCTTCGTTGGCAGAAATCCACCATTCCCTTTATAATCCCACGTTTTATCCACAATCAATGATTGATGTGAAAAATCAAAATCCTTTGGCGTTAATGCTAAAGCTTCTGAAAATCGCATCCCAGTTTTAGCTATTATCAATATCAACCAATCCCAGTTAATCTCGGATGTCAATTTTAAATTAACTAACAAGGTATGTAATTCAAACTGATTTAGATATTTGATCTTCTTTATTCTTGGTGATCGACCTTTTATAATGGCCTTCCGCGTTGGATCCCTATCAATAAATCCTTCATCTACTGCATCCAATATAGCCGCTTTAATTTGATGATGAAAGTCCATTGTTGTTTGTCGTTCATGAAACTCTGCATAATCATTTAATAATTGTTGATACGATATTCTGTTTAATTGTGAAAGCTTAAGTTCAGGAACTAATTTTTTTAACCATAATAGAGTTATCTCATATTTTCGCATTGTTACATTACGAATAGCCCCTTCTTTATAAATTCGTATCCATTTTTCGTAATAAATATAAAATAGTTCGGATTTTTCCTCTATTGTCAACATAATTCTACCCCACCATTTACGCTGTTCCCACATAGAAATGGCTCTTGCTGATGAAGGGTAATAATACTATCTGTCTGCGACAAAATATTAGCAATTAAGCTCTGTTCTTTTATTGAATTAGGTATGGCTATACTTTGTTCGATTAAATCAGTTTTAGTAATCCCTTTTATTGATGTTCCTTGAAGAACCTTGGCATTTTCTTGCATTAATCGAAATAATTGATATGCAATAAATTTGATATCATTCCCATCAAAACCACTCAAAGACAAAAAATCTTGACTAGTAGTAAAATCTTGATTTATTACTGCAACTTTACCAACTCCCACTCTCGTAACTAAAGCAATTGAATCACGAGAAATCAATTTTGCGGCTGAATTTTTTAATGCATTATTGTTAATAAATTTTTTTATATTAACATGTACAACATCACCTTCAACTAAATCAGATGATTGTATCCAAGGTATATCACCACTCCAATATTCAAGATTAGTCGTTTTAGGAGTTCCTCCTCCAGTTTTTATTTTCGCAATATCATCTAATTTACGCTGTTCCCAAGAATACAAAAAGAGGTAGGAAAGTCCTATTTGGTCTTTTCTACCTCTTTTCCTTACATTTTGACGCCTAATAGGGCTAATTGTTCGGCTATTTCTTTTTCAAGTTGTGCAATTTCTTGGTTATCTTGTTCAATCATACGATTGATTTCATCAAGATCAAGTTCTTCTTCTTCCTCAAATGTATCTACATATCGAGGAATATTTAAATTATAATCATTCTCTTTGATTTCTTCGATAGATGCAACGTGTGCATATTTATCAACATCTTGTCTATTTCGGTATGTTTCAATAATTTTAGTGATATTCTCTTCACTCAAATTATTTTGATTTTTACCTTTTTCAAATTCATTGCTAGCATCAATAAATAATACATCCCTAGTTGTACGATTTTTCTTAAATACAAGAATTATTGTAGGGATACTTGTGCCATAGAACAAGTTAGCCGGTAAACCTATCACCGCATCAAGATAATTCTTTTCTATAATAGTTTGGCGAATCTTACCTTCTGCTGCACCACGGAATAGAACACCATGAGGTAAAACGATTGCCATTGTACCTTCATTGTTTAGGTGGTATAGGCTATGTAATATAAAAGCATAATCTGCTTTAGAGGCTGGTGCTAATTTACCATATTCACTAAAGCGTGGATCTTTAAGTTTACTTTCACTATTATCCCATTTCGCGGAGTATGGAGGATTCGCAACAACCGCATCAAAGGAACGTGGTCTATCGATACCATCACGGTCAGGACCATCTGGCCAATCGCTTTCAAGAGTATCAGCATTATTCAGGGTCATATTATTATACGTAACACCATGCATCATCAAATTCATACGTGCCAAGTTATAGGTTACTGTATTTAGTTCTTGCCCGTAAAAGCTAACTGCACCTTGACGAGATCCATCAGGCAATTCATTACGAACCGTTAATAGTAGTGAACCAGAACCCATTGTAGGGTCATAGACTGTGAAAGTATCATTCTGAGATTTTATATTGCCAGTAACAATTTTAGCCAAAATTTGACTAACTTCATGTGGTGTATAGAACTCCCCACCTTTTTTACCAGCATTAGCTGCAAACTTACCAATCAAATACTCATAGATCTCACCCAGTATATCTTTACCATTTTCATCTTTATACTCGATTTCATCAATTTTAGTAACAACCGCATTTAAAGTCTTCGTTCTACCTGCTGTTGTTGATCCAAGTCCAGAGTCACCAAGATTAATGTAGTTAAAAATACCTCTAAAATCGGCTGCAGCCTCTTTATTAATTTCAGCATTCTTATTAAAGTTTTCAAATAATCGTTGGTAATCACTAGGAATAACTGATCCATTATGAATACTTTCAGTTAAAGAAGCCCATGTATCCTCAGGGTTAATAGCATATCCTAATGTGCCAGCAATATCTATCAAACAAGCCTCTAAACCTGCTTCTTCAACAAGTTCCTTGTATGCCTCATTAACAAATTTACCATCTGAAATATCAACCAAATCATTATTAACTAAGTACTCTTCTTGATGAATGGAAAGATATTTATAAAATAAAAATGGAAGAATGTAATCTTTGAAAGAACTTGCATCCATTGTGCCACGCAAGTCGTTAGCAATAGCCCATAATTGGCTTGAAATATTCTGTGCTTTTGATTCTGCCATACAAAATCTCCTTTATTTATACAAACATCTGTTGAAGTAATGCTTTTTTCTGTAATTGTAAGTGATCTAACTTACGCTGATGAAGGGTAATAAGTTCTTCAATACTTAGGATTAATTTTGTAATCTTAGTACGTTCAGCTTCTGATGGTATTAATATAGAAATATCAAGAAAATCTTTTTCATGAATTCTCCATTGACCATAAACAACACCTTGCCTAAATCGAATCATCTTAGCAATAAATCTTGGTAATAATGACATTATCCCAATAAATTGACTATCACCAATAGATACACCGTAAAAAATACTATATACAGGTGATATTACAGCTTTACCCGTTTTATTTATTCCTATAGAGCCTGTTTCTAAATTATTAGAGCTATATATAAAATCTCCCAGCTCAGTTCTTTTATATTTTTTCGATTGATCTAATACTAAAAAGCTTCTATCATATCTTTCACCTTTTGGTATTACACCATGCCCTTGAACAAACGACATTAATGGATATTCATTTGTTTCAACTTGTTGCTCATTACGTTCAACTAAAATATCTGATAACTTACGCTGTTCCCAAGCATCAGTAAATCCAGGAAAACGAAGTTCAGGATATCGTTCTCCATTTTTTGGAAAAAGTTTCTGAAGCAACGCTTTTTTCTTTAATTTAAGATTATTTAACTTACGCTGATGAAGGGTAATAGAGTCATCAATAGACTTAAATACCTTCGAAATTTTTATTTGCTCTTCTTTACTTGGAACTGATAACACTAAATTCTCAAAGGACTCTCTAGCTATGTAAAAGATTGTCGACCCCGCAGATAACTTTAATAATTTACCTTTAGTTGTTGGTGCTTCAAATAAAGAATATAAGAAATCGATATCAAAATCTTTGTTAGGAACTAGGCCTATAAAGGTTTGGTTTGTAATCAAATCATTATTAACAATCGCAACTACACCAAATGTAGCACTAGCCGAAACAATTAATGATCCTTTCGGTATAACTTTTAAGTTCATTGATTTTATAGTTTCATCCGATACAAATTGGCCAGATAAACTAGTATTTATATATCTTCCTTCAATATCCTCAATTCGAGTCCAAGGGGTTGTACCAGAAAAAACTTTTGGCTTATCTCTCATAGGTACAATAAAGTCATTAAAAATATATATTAACTTACGCTGTTCCCAATCTTCCGTAAATCCCGGAAATCGTAATTTAGGTACTCTCCGTTTTTCTTTACTCATCACAACCTCGCTTTCCCTTTATCATAACAACACTACCTTTCATTAACATACGAATCTGCAAATTTATATAAAGCCGCTACAAGTTCATTACCATATTTAATTTTATTAAGGCTTATAATGTCTTTATCTTGCGCTTTTGCTTGATATTCCGCACGAGCGTCTTTTTTTAATTTACTAATTCTACCTGTACCATCTAAATCCTGCTTACCAGCTGTATGTCGAGAAAATAGTTCTAATATTTCATCATTACTGATAACATCAATAATGCCCCATTTTAAGCGGAAATCAAAAATATCGTCTTTTATAATCATCGTATTTACATCTTCGATGACTTCCAAACTAGTTAACTTTACAGGATATTGAATAGTCTTTCCTTCTGGAGGATACGTACCTTTATAAATTGCATCAGCCGCATTATTAATTTGTTTTGCATATTGGCGATCATCTAAAGCCATTGCAAAGTCATTAATTTTTTCACGATAATCTGCAGCTGCATCCATACGTTTTTCATGAACAGCATTCATTAATGCTTCTATCAATTCAGTGAGATAGTCATAGTTAACACTAATTTGTTTTACATGTATCATGCGTAGTTCAATTTGAGCAACCGGTACATCATGATTTTCAGCAATACGCTCTTTCAAATCGTTATACAGAGATGTCGTTAACATTTCTTCTTGTTCAGGTGTCATTCCTAGCAAGGTGACAAGTTCATCTGGATTATCATAGTCAAAACCGATGTCTTCTCCATTAACAACATCCGGATCATATTGTTTTAGCTTTGACATTCCCACGCTATATGTACGCATAAGATTAAACATTTCCTCTTGCTTAGCTTCGCTAGCAGGAACTTCTGTAAAATTATCCGTCATATCTGCAAGGCGGTCTACCACTTGTTTTACCTCTTCAAATTGTTCTTTGAAAGGTTTTGCCAAAACACCAGTATCAACTAAAGCCCTTGTATCAACTAATGTTTCTTGTACATCAGCGGAATGCTTATTAGCATAAATACTTAAGGCTCTATTCATAAACTCTTCGTTCTTAGCTGGCCATCTGTAATTGACTATACGGCCCCACGGCTTACCTTGATTATCGGCAATACGATTTGTTCTAGAATAAGCCTGGATTAGCATTGCATCCTTCAATGTACGGTCTACGTAAAGTGTATTTAGCTGCGGTGCATCAAAACCAGTCAAGAGTTGATCCACAACAATAACAATGTCTAAATATTGCCCATCTTGTGCTGTACGGTTCAAACGTGTGGTTAAATCCTGAGTGTATCCAGATACATCATCAAGTCCAAAACTAGTACCAAACATCTTATTATAGTGTTTCATTGCACGTAATAGACCATCATTTGTAGTTAATTGGTTATCACTATTATTAGTACTCATACTGAAAGTAATACCAACTTTTAACGTAGGTAACTCTTGCGCCTTACGTTCTTGGTTCACTCGATCAAATTCTTCAAAGTACAATAAGGCCATTGGTGTACTAGGTCTATTGCCACCTACATGTGTAGTAAGCATTGCGTTATAAGCACCATCATTAGACCGGTTTCTCCAATTTTTAAAGATATCTTCTACAACCAATTTTACGTGCTCTTCATTATTATCATAGAAGCTTGGTTCTATCATATCATCCATATCATTATCAGTAAGGTTAGCAATCTTTCGTTCAATATCTAACTCATTCCAATCAGGATATTTATCTTTATAGAACTTTGGTAGGTATTCAAGTTTCATTTTGTCTTCCGCAATAGTCGTTTCGAAATCCACTTTAAAACCTAATACATTTTTATCTGCAATGGCTTCCCGAATAGTATACGCATGCAACAACTTACCAAAAACTTCATGTGTTTTAGTACCTTTTCTACCGACCACCTTATCAAACATAGGGGTTCCTGTATAGCCAACCCAAGCAGCACCTTTGAATACCTTTTGTAAATCTTCAAAGCTTTCACCACCGGTAGACCTATGTGCCTCATCGACAATAAATACAAAGTTTTTCTTCGGTACTACAAAGTCTTTACGATTAATGAGGGTATTTAATTTTTGTACAGATGTCACAATGATGCCATACCCTTTTTCATTTAATTTCTTCTTTAATGCCGAAGTATTTTCTGTTCCACCAATGGTATCAAATTGTTTACCATCAATATCAATAGAACCTTCAGGGTCATATGCCTTATAGTTTGCTTCAGTTTGTTTCGTTAACGCTATACGGTCAACTACGAATACAACCTTGTCTACATTTGGCATGCGACTCGCCAACCATGCAGTTTTAAAACTAGTAATCGTTTTACCAGATCCTGTAGTATGCCAAACATAGCCTAATTTATTAATTGGCAAATCAAAATCAGCGCGTTTTAATTCATTTAAAACTGCTTTTGTTGCATATACTTGGTAAGGACGCATAACCTTAAGCATCTGTTTATTCTTAGTCCCATCAAGAATAGTAAACAATGTAGACATTTGATGTGCCATAGGTATGCTAAGGAACATATCTGCAAATGTAGTCCAATTGCGAACAACCTTGTTATCATTAGGATTTTGCCATTCAAAAGCAAAATCTTTATTAAACAAATCGGCCGTAGTATTCGCCATATATTTAATTCGATTAGGAGTCATTGCGACTAGAATTTGAACGGTTGAGAAAATATCACTGTACTGTTTTTCCTGAATATATTGATGCATTTGATTTAATGCTTCATCTACAGAATGTTTTACAGATTTTTCTTCAATTTGAATAATTGGCAAGCCATTAATGAGTAGTGTTGTATCAAAACGACGTTCTGGGCGACCTGCAATTTGTGGTTCTCTCTTAACTTGGCTAACCACTTGATAAACAGTATTACCTGCCCCAATTTGCTTTTGATCAAATACTGTTAAAAATACATGGCGACCATCATCTAGATCGACCTCTACTTGGGATACACCATTAATACCATATAGAAACTGTCCTGCTTGATATGGAGTGTATAGTTCATTAATTACCTTTTGAACTTGTTTAAATTCCGTATCACTTAATGGTTGTGTCAATTGATTTTGATTCAATTGATATAAAATCTTACGGAAATTCTCCCAAAGAGCCTCTGTTGTTTTTATGGTTGGCTCATACTTCCAGAGTTTACTTTTATAAACCTTCATATTTCCATAAGCATCTATTGTATCGCCTATTTGATTAGACTTAGCTGCATTAGTAACAATCCCAGTTGATAATTGCTCAATTAATTTATTTTCAAATTCTAGCTCTGTCATATTAGTTTACTCCCTGTAACATATTAATTGCTTTTCGATATGTATTATCTGCCACACGCTGTTTTAATGCTCTTAGTCGTAATTGTTTAAAATAAATATCCCCCATAATACGTTGTGTTTCAATAGATGGTAATTTTGGTAACTGGATTTCTTTTAATAAGCTAAGACTATAACGTACAACTTGACTACCTTGTAAATTTTGTTTGAACTGCCTTTTAATTTTAGAATTCTCATTAATCAAATAAGCCATAAACTTTTTATCAATAGGCGTATTTAACGGCTCCATCCGAACATAGTTTTGAGTAAAAAGATAACCTTCATGATCACTGGTAACGAGGGTAGCAATGCCAGATATTGTACTAAATATTAAATCTCCTGCTTTAAGAGTAGAGCCTTTATATTCTGTACGAATTTGTTTTCTATCACTCATAGATCCAGGTACACCAGTTAAATCTTCATATAATTCGTTCTGTCCATACAAGGTATATAGCACTGCATCTTCACTAGTGCTTTCCTCTAATCGATATTGTGATACCCCTGTATTACTATGAAATATATCTTTAATATACACTATGTCACCTCTTCCTCAAAAATAGTTTTCATTTTATATTTATTTTTGCATGTAAAAAAATTACACTGTATAACTTTTAATTAAAGTATATAGTGTAATCCATATAAAAGCAATTATATTTTTGTAATTTTTAAAAATTATACTTTTTCATTCTTTATCTGTTGTTCACGAATAGATTTTAATGTTTCACCTGATTCATTCTTCCATACTATCAAACCATTTGATTTTTGACCAATGAGAAAATTCGCTGCTGTTGACGGACTGTTTAATAAGACGTCTTCAAGTAAACAATTATTCTGATCTTTAGATGCTCTGTCTCTACGATTACGTAAAGACTCAGAAAGATGAGGCGCTGATTTCTGTGAAACTTTACTCCCTGCTAATAGTAAGAATCCTTCATTAGTCTCTTTTGCGGTTCCCCATATATCTTCATTATTTACACACTGACGCAAATATAATAAATTATTACTCGTTATACTCATATCTGAAGTTACATTATTTACAGGTGTAAAAAGTTTTTTACCGAGTAGACCAATTGGCATCATTGAAAACTCGAAGTATTCATTTAATTCACTAACTTTTTCTTCAGTTACATTACCAATGCTTGGCTCAATACCATTATCAACCTTATATCTACCAGTATCTTTTGCCAAATTATAGTATTTATTTTCTAAATAATTTAATTCAGTTGGTCCAAAACTATCATTCAATGTAGTAAGTATAATAGCTTCTGTCCAAAAATCTTTTTTCTCATCAGCATCATGTTCCATCAATCTTAAAAGAACGCCCTTATCATTTTTCCTTAAACCCGCTTGTCCTATATATACCATTGGTTCATCATTATCATTTGTACCAAAGAGCATATATATTGAACTTTGATTTAATGCGGGAATATCTTTACTTTCATTTAGTAAAGCACGTGGAATTTTATAAACTACACCAGTCCAATTAGCTAAAGTACATTTGGTACGTCCTGTAACCTCACCATCTAATAAAAATAAACTTACATTTTTTGATTTTTTCATATATCAATACCGCTCCACAAACATCAATTCATTATATTTTCATTTTATATTAAACCCCAAAAAAATTAAAGAGATATTATTTCCGTCTCACCAATCCATAGCTCATATCCACCAGCATCTTTAATTTTTCCTCATCCTCATATCGTTCTATATCCACCGATATCCAGTGTTGTTTATTCATATGATATGCAGGATAGATCCCATTTTCACGAATTAAGTTAGGAATTAAATCAGGTTCGCATTTCAGATTAACTATCTCTATCGGTTCATTTATATTAAGTCCTAATCGAACACCTCTAATATTAAAAATCAAAGCGAACCACTTTTGATTATTTTTGCGTCGAATTACTACATAGTTAGGGTATTTTTCCCATGGATTGTCCACATCACAAATATATTCTTGCTGAATATATTGAATTAGTTCATTACGATTCATTACATTCGACCTCTGCTTTCAAAATAATTTATTTAGTATATCTGTGAATCCCCCCTATGGTCCTCCTAGTTATATTGATTTATCTACCAATTATTCATACGATTAAAATACTCAATCGCCTCCGGACTAAATTCAATAAATGTAACGCCATCATTAAACGGTCCCAATACATATGGTTGATATATAAGTTTTACATAGCCGTTACCAGGTAAGTAGTAATTATCCGTAACATCCATTATATGTTTATATTTTGGTAAATACGTCTTTCTTTTACTAGCACTTGTGTAAAAGTTTAATATATCTTCATTTATGCCATCTTCTAACTGTTGAGCATTAGCAATTCTTACATAGTTATATAAAGGAATCCTTTGACCGGTATTTTTATCATACACCAAGCCTCTAGTGCTATAAGTTCCATGAGCTGCACCTTTATAATTCTTACCTGTATTTAGCAAAATAGAGATAACCTGATCATCTTCATAAGTAACTTCATAACCTTGAAAAACCTCATAAGCTATACCATTATAATAATCCTCTTTTGCTTTCAATACATAGCTCCAAATGTCATTAAAAATAGCGATTTGTGCAACTTTATTATCTGTATAGACGACTGGATATGTTAAACGTAGTTTTCCCTCTACTATAGTTTCAGATACAACGCTTGCATAGCTAACCCCTGATACCATAATTCCTAAAGCAGTAGTGATACATAGTTTTTTTAACATTCCCATTATGAGTCCCCCCTTTTAATTAAGCACCTCATAAAAAGATTCCTTATTGTCTAATTTCTACATACTAAATAGAATATCCTTTTTTCAAAGTATAGTTATCATACTCAATTAAACCTTTGAATTCTCATTAATTAAAATAGATATTCATTATTCTCCCTTAAATAATAAAATGCTTAATTGTAGAATGAAATTGAACACATAAAAAATCCATAGTGAACCTTGTGT
>OGJZ01002894.1_pt1 | contig 11375 bp, 10 predicted proteins | sample 1572321 | NCBI WGS metagenome assembly OGJZ01 (sample SAMEA2582086, study PRJEB24529) | metagenome | biome: Human gut stool | place: China | collected 2011 | reverse complement strand
CCTGTAAATGGCTGGAAAGAGCAGTACTTGAAACGATAAATTTCATATATTTTCGTGTATTTAAGTTTTAAATGTTCTATCGCACAAAGTTACGAAAAAAGATTCGTGCTACCCAACAAAACAAAAGAAAAACTGAGTTTGTGTGAGGGATATTCCCAAAAAATCGTAACTTCGCCGCAGAATTTAAATTAATCGCAATGGAATTTACAGGAAAAATCATCGCTATACTCCAACCGAAGGGGGGAGTTTCAAAAGCAACAGGAAACGAGTGGAAGGCACAAGAGTTCGTTATCGAAAACCACGACCAATACCCGCGCAAAATGTGTTTCGAAGTATTCGGGGCTGAAAAAATCGACCAGTTTAATATTCAAATGGGCGAGGAACTGACCGTCTCATTCGACATTGATTCTAACCAGTGGCAAGACCGTTGGTTCAACAGAATCCGTGCATGGAAAGTTGAGCGTGTCGGCGCAGGTGCTCCGATGGCTCCGGGTGCTCCCGTTCCTCCACCGGCTCCGTCGGCTACTCCGGATTTCACTCCGGGCGACGCTAAAGACGACCTGCCGTTCTAAGCCGAAAGTATTCCGCTTGACGATACAGATAAAAAAACTCCCGGTGAGCATGTTCTTGCCGGGAGTTTTTTTTATGCCCGCACTTTGTAAAGATTCCGCCGTGGGCTGAGCACACTTCATTCCGGGGATGAGCAACAGTCTGCTGCGGGGCGGGGAAAATTCTCCCACGGGTTACGGAAGAAACGAAGCAACATCAGCCAGGGCAATTCTCCCTTCCTCAAAATTTCACCGACAACAGCAACAGCTTTTTCTCTTTCTTTCTATTTCTATTTTTTATATTCTATTCTCTTCTATTCTCTTCTCTTGGGTTATGGTTCGGTTATGGTTCGGTTTTTACGCCCTGCCAGAAGGCGTTTCAGAAGTTTTAGTTTTCGAAAAAAGGGCGATATTTTCCAACTAGGTTTTCGGGTAGGTTTTCTGTTATTTTCCCGTAGGTTTTCCATAGGATTTTCCACTGCTCAAATCCGGAAAATCTTATTCGGAAGCTCTTTTTCCCACATAGAAAAACAGGTTTTCAAATGAGATTTCCAAGCAGGGCTTTACTCCGTTTTATACCGCAAAACGATGTTAGGATAAACCACTCCATCAGCATAGGTGAACTGGGCAAAAAGTATAAAATTGCGAAAAAATCCGGAGTTGCGCAAGAAGAAATCCGGCACGAAACGGACTTGTTTTTCCGCTTGATGGAACAGATGGTCGAAGTCCGCCATCAACATAAAATGATAAGAATCGGACATACTATCCATTCCTGCCCGATAGGCGATTGCTCCATCAAGCACTTCGCCTTTGTCCAACTGGCGGATGTAACGGGACAGACTGTCTTCATCGGGAGCGAGCAGCAGACGCCCGCCATAGAAAGCGGCATACATATGGGATACCGGTTCCACAAAACTGGTTAGTTGCGTAAACAACGTTGTTTGAGGGAGCCGATAGACAGGGTAAGCCTTATTGGCGGTATAACAAAAAGTTATACGGGGCTTTCTAACCCCTTCTTCGGCAGGAGCGGTATTGACCAACGAGCGCAGCATCCGTTCAGCTTCCGTCACGTCCAGTACGGACAGGCTCAACACTGCTGCCGCATCTTCTTGCAAGGTATCTTCCCGCTGAAACAGGCAGGCAACCAAATCGTGCCCGGTATTCTCCATCAGGTAATGTGATAATTCCCTGTCCCTGTTTTGCATTTCAGCAGTACGTCCCGCGGTTGCGTACCCTTGCAAATCGCCGTAAGAGAGCAAGGAGTTCCAGTCGGTTATGCTTTGCTTACTGAAATAGAATGCGGTAGAGGGCAGCACTTCGCCGGGAAATCCCTGCACGGATTCTTGTTGGCGGAGCAGGTTGATAAAGGTGAAGCAGGTATCTGCGTCGTGGCTGATTCCTGTGAAATAGACAAAGTCGTCTTTCATCTTCATATCGAACTCCGTCCATCCGATCATCCCGTTCACACGGGTATAGATGGTGGCGGCAGCCGTACTTTTCTTCGGCGCGCGCACTTCGGTGAAAGTAGAATCATCCGCCAGTGAATCCCCTTTCTTATAGGCATCAATGACGTCTTCCACCAGTTTCTTCTGGAAACTCAATGCCATGAAATCGGGTGTCAGGTAGCAGGCGAGGAAATCACCGTCGGACATGGGGTAAATCATTATTTCCTCTCCTTTATAGTCGAAGCTTTTCGGCGGGTAGAGCGATGAGATATATTTCTGCACAAATCTGTCGATTAACTCCCTGTCTCCTGCGCCCAACCGACAATAAAGTACCTGATTGCGCTCATTATCCGGCTCGTGGAAGCTAATCAGCATTTGGTTCATTTGCCGGCTTAATCCGTGCGGACTGTCTTCCGAAAGCGCATAGAGGGTCTGCTTCAGATAAGAAAAAAGTTTGGATACATGCAGATATTGCTGATTCTTGCTACAAGTCAGGCCGTCTATTTCAGTGACGAATCCGAGCACGTCATCGGTGGCAAATACCGCAGAAGCGGTGGCCGGAACTAACTCGTAAAGGTTGAAATCCTTCTGTCCTTCGGCGGCCGACAACCGGAAAAAAGAGTATAAGGCGAAACCTGCGCACAAAAGTACAACAGAAGAAGTGACCGCTATTTTCACTATCGTACGAAGTTTCATAATATCCGCTGTTTATCGGTTAGGTGCAAAAATAATAATTTCTACAAAGGAAACAAAACTTTTGCTAAAAATTTCACCGACAATCAGAGATGGATTTCCATTCCGTCAAATGCCAGGTGAATATTGTCCGGTAGTTTCCGTTCAACCTCGGCATGCAAGCCCATATCATGGCTCATATGTATGAAGTAAGTTTCCTTTGCCTGAATACGCCGCGCCACTGCCAACGCCTCTTCCAAATTCTGGTGGGTAGGATGCGGGGCAATCCGAAGTGCATTCACTATCAAAACATCTATTCCCGCTAATTGTTCAAAAGATTCTTCGGGCATGGTCAGCATGTCGGTGATATAGCCGAGTTGTCCGATGCGGTAGCCCAGAATCGGCAGCCGGCCGTGCATCACACGCAGGGGAAGTATTTCCGTATGGTTAATGGAAAAGCGCTGTCCCGGTTCAATTTCCTGCAAAGGGATGTCGGGCACGCCGGGGTAACGATGGTCTACGAAACAGTAGGGCATGCGCAGGCGCAATGCTTTCGCCACATATTCCTCGGCATAGATGGGCACGGAACCGAAACGGCAGAAAGGGCGCAAATCGTCCAGCCCGCCGACGTGGTCGTAGTGCTCATGCGTTATGAGCACGCCGTCTATCCGCTCGTAAGGGAGATGCAATACTTGTTCCCGGAAATCGGGGCCGCAGTCTATCAGTATCCGTGCGTCGTCCGTTTCCACGATGGCGGATGCACGCAGGCGGTTATCTTTCGGGTCGACAGAAGTACAGACTGCGCATGTGCAGCCGATTTGGGGCACTCCCGTCGATGTTCCGCTTCCTATGATTCTTACTTTCATTTCTCGTTATCCTACAAAATTTACTTCAGGATGAATGTCTATGCCGAACTTCTCGCGAACTGAAGCCCGTACCGCGTCCGAAAGTGCTATTATATCACTCCCCTTCGCCCCGCCTTTGTTGACCAGCACGAGGGCTTGTTTATCGTGCACAGCCGCAGGCCCCAGGGATTTTCCTTTCCAGCCACACTGGTCTATCATCCATCCCGCAGGGATTTTCACCCGTCCGTCAGCCAGTTCGTAATAGGGTATCCGGGGATATTCCCGTTGCAGGTCTGCCAGTTTTTCTTTAGGGACGATGGGGTTCATAAAGAAGCTGCCGGCATTTCCCATGACTTTCGGGTCGGGCAACTTGCTTTCGCGGATATCAATGATTACTTTCCGGACTACCGGCAACGTCAGTTCAGGGTATTTGTCAAGTTCCTGGCGGATGGTTCCGTAGTCCAGTGTGTAATGCGCTTCTTTGCTAAGCCGGAAACGTACGTGGGTGACAAAGACCGACTTATTCTCCGGACGTTTAAAGAGGCTGTCGCGATAGGCATATTCACATTCTTCTACGGAGTAAACACGTTTTTCACCCTGAATGTTCACTGTCTCCACGGCGGTTATGATGTCTTTCACTTCGACGCCATAGGCTCCGATGTTCTGTACGGCACTCGCTCCCACTTCACCGGGAATCAGGGAGAGATTTTCGGCTCCGTACCATCCGCGTTCCACGCAGTAGGCCACAAAGTCATCCCATACAACGCCTGCGCCTACCCGCACGGATACGGAGCACGCATCTTCTTCCGTCACTTCGATTCCTTCGATGCGCGAATGAAGTATCAGCCCGTCATAGTCTCTGGTAAACAGAAGGTTACTGCCGCCGCCTATATGCAAAAAAGGTGTCGTAACGGCACCTTGCGCAATCAGTTGTTGCAGTTCTTCTACTGAAGCATATTCTAAAAAACGGGCGGCACTGACATCAATGCCGAATGTATTGTAAGACAAAAGAGAGTACATCATCTATACTGTTTTAGGGTTATATACTTGTATCTTCAAACTTACACAGTTCCCATTCTCCGGCTTTCCGGCAGAAATAAAGAATGTTGGAGAAACCGTTGCCAATGCCTTTCAATGCCAGGATTTTTGTTGTGGAATTGTCGTCATTCCGTTGTCCGTAGTTAATATTGGAAAGGCGTTCGGAAGGAAGTTCGGGTTTGAAGGCAAACCACTGGTTGAGGTCGAGACTTGTCTCCAGGATGGAGAAGTCATCGTCCGGGTCACTGGTGACAAAAGCCAATGGCTCACGCACGCGCTGACTTTGAAAAACGCTATCAGTGGCAAAACGACCGAAGAACTCTACAAAATTCTCGTTGTCACTCTTCCCGATAGGGCGCAGATTGATTGCTTCCAGTATCCATGCTCCTTTGATACGCTCAAAATAATACCGCTTCATCATCCGGGTCTTGACGAATATCCATTCTACCTGTACGGATGTGAGTGAGGTGTCTCCTACCAAATCCATGTCTTCTTCTTTATCAAACAGGAGCGTATAATAATGCTGCTTGGTAAACAAGTCGTCATGCTTCCAGTGCTTTTCGTCGATATTCGACTTTTCATCTCCTTTGTAGTAGGGCAAAGGAAATTTCACACGTTGACGCTGCAAAGCATCATCGGAAGCAAAATTGTAGATGAAATCGTCGAAAGATTCGTCAGCCTGTATAGGCTGCGGCTCTTCCGGCAATTCATCTCCATGGATAGAATCCGCCTGTTGGCGGATTGAATCCACTTCTTGGGTAATAGATGCGAAGGGGTCAATCTTGGTTTTCTTGTTACCACAAGAGCCCAACATGCAGAGCAATATGACCCCTGCAATTAGTTTTTTCATTATTTCAATTTCTCTCTTAACTTTTCAAGCATATCCACCGTCATGCTTTCCAAATTGTAGGCCGGCTTCCACCCCCACTCCTGGCGGGCACAGGTATCGTCCAGGCTATCAGGCCAACTGTCGGCTATGCGCTGCTTCAAGGGGTCTACGTCATAAACCATCTCGAACTGCGGCATATGCTTCTTGATTTCCTGATAAATCGTCTCCGGGTCGAAACTCATAGAGGCGATATTGAAAGCATTGCGGTGTATCAGTTTGGTCGGGTCGGCTTCCATCAGCGTAATGGCTGCGTTCAGCGCGTCCGGCATATACATCATATCCATCAGGGTGCCTTGTTTGATGGGGCACACGAATTTTTCCCCTTTCACTGCCGAATAATAAATGTCGACAGCATAGTCGGTGGTTCCGCCACCCGGGGGTGTCACGTTCGAGATAATGCCCGGGAAACGGACAGCACGGGTATCGACACCGTATTTGTTAAAATAGTAGTCACTCAGCAACTCTGTGGTTACTTTAGTGACTCCATACATGGTACGAGGACGCTGGATAGTATCCTGCGGTGTTTGTGTATGCGGCGTAGTCGCGCCGAAAGAACCAATAGAACTAGGGGTGAATACCGCGCAGCCTTGTTCGCGCGCCACTTCCAGTACATTCCATAATCCGTCGATGCCGATTTTCCATGCCAGTTTGGGCTTCGACTCCGCCACAACCGAAAGCAGGGCGGCAAGATTATAAATCGTATCAATCTGATACTCCTTTACCACAGAAGCAATCGCTTCTGCATCCGTCACGTCCGCAATAGCTGACGGCCCGGATTCTTTCAACTCTCCTTTAGGTTCTGCACCCGGGATGTAACCAGCTACTACATTTGCATTTCCGTAACGTTTACGTAGCTCCATCGTTAGTTCGGAGCCTATCTGTCCGGTGGCTCCAATAATCAAAATGTGTTTCATTTTTTCTTCGTACTTAAGTTAGTAAGCTAAATAGCGCACAAAGTAAGCACTTTTTTTTCAGATTTTAATCAAAAAGATATGGTTATTCCAAGAAAAATTGTGTCCTTTGTAATCGAACTTAATTACTCAAACACTATGTACGGTAAAATGAAAGAATTCCTCAGCCAGACATTGGCTGAAATCAAGGAAGCCGGGCTTTACAAAGAAGAACGACTGATCGAAAGTGCGCAGCAAGCTGCCATCACTGTTAAAGGCAAGGAAGTGCTGAACTTCTGCGCTAACAACTATCTGGGACTGTCCAATCACCCACGACTGATTAAGGCGTCACAGGAAATGATGAACCGACGCGGATACGGTATGTCGTCCGTTCGCTTCATCTGCGGAACACAAGATATACACAAGGAACTGGAAGCTGCTATCTCTGATTATTTTCAGACAGAAGATACAATCTTGTATGCTGCCTGTTTCGACGCGAACGGCGGTGTATTCGAACCGCTTTTCACTGACGAGGACGCTATCATCTCGGATTCTCTGAATCATGCTTCTATTATTGACGGTGTCCGTCTGTGCAAGGCGAAACGTTATCGGTATGCCAATGCCGACATGAAGGATTTGGAAAGATGTCTGCAAGAAGCGCAGGCACAACGTTTCCGCATTGTCGTTACCGACGGTGTGTTCTCTATGGATGGCAACGTGGCTCCGATGGATCAGATTTGCGACCTCGCCGAGAAGTATGACGCGCTGGTTATGGTAGACGAGTCTCACTCTGCCGGCGTGGTGGGTGCTACGGGGCATGGAGTAAGCGAATTATATAAGACGCACGGACGTGTGGATATTTATACCGGTACGCTGGGCAAGGCTTTCGGCGGTGCGCTGGGTGGATTTACGACGGGACGTAAGGAGATTATTGATTTGCTGCGTCAACGTAGTCGCCCGTATTTGTTCTCTAATTCATTGGCACCGGGCATTATCGGTGCAAGTCTTGAGGTATTCAAGATGCTGAAGGAGAGCAATGCGCTGCATGACAAGCTCGTGGAGAATGTAAATTATTTCCGTGACAAGATGACGGCTGCCGGATTTGACATCAAGCCGACTCAAAGCGCTATCTGTGCCGTGATGCTGTATGACGCGAAGTTGTCGCAGATTTATGCTGCACGTATGCAGGAAGAGGGTATTTACGTGACGGGATTCTACTATCCGGTAGTTCCCAAAGACCAGGCTCGTATCCGTGTACAGATTTCCGCAGGACATGAGAAGGAACATCTCGACAAGTGTATCGCCGCCTTTATCAAAGTAGGTAAAGAGCTTGGCGTACTTAAACCGGCGTAGCGCCGGAGCAAGGTTTCCTTGCGGGATATATTTTCCAGGCACGGATTACACGGATTTCACGGTTCTCATGCATGGTCTTTTTATGACAAGAATCATTCTAAAACATATAATCCGTGAAATCCGTGTAATCCGTGTAATCCGTGCCTAGAAATTCTTTTTATAAAACAGATTTTAGACCGCTATTTGACTATAAGAAAATGGAAGAACTGACTCTCACTACTCCTGCCCTGCTTTTCTCGGCAGTTTCTCTGATTTTACTGGCTTACACCAATCGTTTTCTATCGTATGCACAGCTCGTACGCCAACTGCGTGACCGCTATATGGAAAATCCTACGGATATCACCGTAGCGCAAATCGAAAACTTACGGAAACGGTTGAATCTCACCCGCACCATGCAAGGGTTGGGAATTGCAAGCCTGTTCCTCTGTGTGGTCAGCATGTTCTTTATTTATATCGGATTGCAACTGCTCTCCGCTTATGTGTTCGGGGTGGCTTTGCTTCTGCTTATCGCTTCTCTCGGCGTATCTTTCCGTGAAATACAGATTTCCACCCGCTCATTGGAGATTTACTTGGGAGCGATGGAGAAAAGACAAAAAAAGCTGTCAGAAAACACTTCCCGACAGCTCTGATTATATATATCTTTAAGATATTCTCAATCTATCATCAACGTTGTCCCAGTTGTGAGTCAACAAAGAAAATTCCGGTGTCACCAGCTTTCTTAATCTTATCAACAATTCCTTGCGCAGTAGCTTCTTCTTCTACCTGCTCGCGAACGAATCCCCACAGGAAATCCTGGGTTGCCTTATCTTTTTCAGCAGCAGCTACGTCAACCAATTTATCTACCAGGGCAGATACATGGCATTCGTGTTTGTAAACGTGTTCAAACACTTCCAAGGGAGTTCCCCAACCGTTAGGCACAACGTCTATTTTGTCAACAGTTGCGGTTCCACCACGTTTGATGATATAATCGGCCATAGCATAGGCATGCTCCAATTCTTCGTGGGATTGTTTCTTCATCCAATGCGCAAATCCACTGAAACCTTCTTTCTCAAAGTAGAAAGACATTGCCAGATACAGATTAGCAGACCACATTTCGGCTGTAATCTGTTCATTGATTGCTTTTTGTAATTTTTCTGAAATCATAATCGTATTTATTATTAAGTTGTTAATGTAGTTTCTTTTTGAACTCATTACAAAAATAACAAGATTTCAGTAAGAATTGTTCCACGTCCTCTGCATTTTTAAATTACATTCACACTTTGGACGTGGCTACTCATTTTTTAATTACACCAAATCATCGGAAGTATAGCCTTTCGGCAGTTCACGGCAGTTGTAGCCGGATGCCATGATTTCACCGTATGCACCTGCTGAACGAAGGGCTATCAGGTCGCCACGCTTCACTTTGTTCAGGTCTATCGCCTTTCCGAAAACATCGGACGATTCGCAGATAGGGCCTACTACATCATAAGCTTCTACCGGTTCTTCGGATGTAATATTTTCCATTTTATGGTAGGCCTGGTAGAGGGCGGGGCGGATCAGGTCGGTCATACCGGCATCGAGGATGGCGAATTTCTTCTTCGCTCCTTGTTTCACATACAGTACTTTGGATATCAATGTACCACACTGGCCAACGACTGCGCGTCCTAATTCAAAATGCAGCGTCTGGTAGGGACGCAGCTTCAGTTGTCCGGCGTAGGTGGAGAAGTATTCTTTGAAGTTCGGGATTGGCTGACGGTTGGGGTGTCCGTAATCAATGCCGAGTCCACCGCCCACATTGATATGTTCCACTAAAATCCGTCGGGCTTCCAGTTTATCCTGTAGTTCGTTGACACGGTTGCAGAGGGCGACAAAGTCACCCATATCGAGAATCTGCGAACCGATATGGAAGTGGAGTCCGATGAACTTGATATTCTTCATTTCGAGGGCTATGTCAATCACTTTGTCCATATCCTGCATGCTGATGCCGAATTTGTTTTCAGCCAGTCCGGTGGTGATGTTGGCATGAGTATGCGCACCTACATCGGGGTTGATACGGAAGGCGACGTTGGCTATCTTGTTTTGTGCGGCAGCCAGCTCGTTGATGACTTCCAGTTCGGGGATGGATTCTACATTGAAGCAGAAGATGCCGTACTCCAAGCCGAGGTTGATTTCCCAGTCGGCTTTGCCTACTCCGGCGAAAACAACTTTGTTTGCAGGGAATCCGGCACGGATAGCCGCACGGATTTCTCCGCCGCTCACACAGTCGGCTCCCATTCCACTCTCGCGGATGATGGTCAGCACTTTCGGGTTGGCATTGGCCTTGACAGCGTAATGCACTGAATAATTAGGATATTTGGCAACCTCGTGGTTGATAGCCGACAATGTATCACGCAGCACCTTGGTATCGTAGTAATAGAAAGGGGTCTGCAAAGTGCGGAACTTATCGATTGGAAATATTCCTTTCATAATTCGAAAAACTTGTTTAGTTAGTTAAAAAAGAGCGCTTTTATCAGGTTGGTAAAAGCGCTCGTGTTATTTGTGGAATTATTTGTTGTTGAAAAGCATGTCGCTCAGCGACTGTAATGCTGTCTTCTTGTCACATTCCCGGATGAGGAAGGAGATGTTGTAGTTGCTTCCACCGAAAGAAATCATTCGCACCGGTATGTCGCGCATCGCATCGAGCGCTTTTGCTTCGAAACCGACGTTTTCCCACTCCAGGTCGCCTACAACGCAGATGATACACATATCTTTGTCAATGGTCACCGTTCCGTATTTCTTCAGGTCATCGAGGATTTCGTTCAGATGCTTGGTGTTGTCTATCGTAACGGATACACCTACTTCTGACGTACAAATCATGTCGATGGAAGTCTGGTAGCTTTCGAATATTTCGAATACCTTACGCAGGAAACCATGAGCCAGTAACATACGGCTGGATTTGATTTTGATAGCTGTAATGTTTTCTTTGGCGGCTACTGCCTTGATTTTGCCTTTTTCCGTATCGTTGGAAATCAATGTGCCGGGAGCTTCCGGATCCATGGTGTTCAACAGGCGTACGGGGATGTTGGCGTATTTGGCAGGCTGGATACAAGTCGGGTGCAAGATTTTTGCACCGAAGTAAGCCAACTCGGCTGCTTCTTCAAAGTGAAGCTGACGAACCGGAGCTGTCTTATCTACTACACGCGGGTCGTTGTTGTGCATACCATCGATATCTGTCCAAATCTGGATTTCGGAAGCGTTTACGGCTGCTCCGATCAGGGAAGCGGTGTAATCGCTGCCACCACGTTGCAGGTTGTCTATCTCACCGTAAGCGTTGCGGCAGATGAAACCTTGTGTGATGTAGATGTCCATATCCGGATAGAGGTCGAGCTGTGCTTGCAACTTCTCCTTAATATATACAGGATCCGGCTCTGCGTTCTTGTCAGTACGCATGAATTCCAAAGCCGGAAGCAATACGGACTTCGCGCCACATTCCTGCAGGTAGAAGTTCACCATAGCCGTAGAGATAAGTTCGCCCTGTGCCAGAACCACTTTCTCTTCGAACAAAGTGAAAAGGTCTTTCGTGTAGGAACGGATGTAGTCGAAGTGAGACTTGATGACTTCAAGACCTTTCTGTTTATATTCCTGAGTTGCGAAAAGTTCATCAACGTGCTGTTTATATTTAGATTCCAGCTTATTGATAATCTCGTTGGCACCCTCCGGATTCTTCTTATACAGAT
>OGJZ01002885.1_pt1 | contig 11437 bp, 10 predicted proteins | sample 1572321 | NCBI WGS metagenome assembly OGJZ01 (sample SAMEA2582086, study PRJEB24529) | metagenome | biome: Human gut stool | place: China | collected 2011 | reverse complement strand
CTTGCGGAAGGTATAGTTGGGATTGCCATTATAGTTGGTCTCTGAGATAAGAAATGACCCATCTGGATAAACTTTCTCAATAAATGCCACATGCCCGTACTGTCCACCCGCAAAGGAGACAATCGCTCCTGCTTTAGGGATGGTTCCTGTTTCACCACCGAGACTAGCCGCAGTTCGTACCCAATCTTGACCATTGCCCATGGTATTGATAATCGGAATTTTCTCACCATTTTTACCTTTGAGTTTTAGCCCCAGTTGGTTGATACGGGTTGCAACTCCCCAAGTACATTGGCCGTAAGCGTAACCCATCCCGTCACCACCTCCTGGAATAGAGTTTTCAAAAAGGTCTACTCGTACGGCTTCAAGTGCTTTTGGATCACTTTGTGCTGTCCCACCGTTAGGTTGACTAAAGCCTTTTTCAACTTGGTAATACCACTCACTTGCTCGTGTCTGACGTTCAAGTAGCTTATCACCACTATTTCCTTCCCAGTAAATGAGAAAGAGTTGGGCAAGACTAGCTGGACTTCCTGAATTTTTGAAAAAGTCCTTTAACCAGTTGGTGTAATAAGGGCTATCCCCATACAACATGAAATCCAGTTGTAAGCCTAAGTCATACCATTTTTGATGTTTTCCTTTGGCATATTCCAACAATAAAGTATGCCTGCGTGACCCATCCGCGGTATCTGTCCATTGGCCTAAGCCTAAACCACGTTTGAGAATATTTGGGTAACGTCCATTGTATATAGTTGGACCATTGAGTGAGAGCCAGCCCTCATCATCCCACGAGCTATCTGTCGCACCAATAGGGGGAGATAGATAGTCGCCCTCCGCACGCTTGGGATTAATGGAGGATTCTACCGACCAATTTCCTAGAATGGCTGCGATGGCTTGATTGCTTGCTCCATTACTTTTGAGATAGTCATAAATAGCCTTGGCTCTCTCGAACTCATCGCCGCCAAACTGACCGATAGTTGGAAGAATGGTTGTCTGAACCTGGATCACTTTTGGAAAGTAGAAAGCTGGATTGACATAGACCAACTTATCCGTATCATCATCAACCTTTTGATAGGTGACTTTTAGACCCGTTTCGTCTTTGGTCTGACCAATAATATCTCCTGCCAGGACATGTTGATGTTCACTCACTCGACCTGAATGAATGCCAAACAAGGTTAGTTTAGTCTTATTCACTCCCTTCCCAGATATCAAAACAACGTTCTCTCCATCAAGAGATACCTTGCCGTCCATCGGAGCTACAATGACTTGACCTTCTTTTGCTTCTAAGATGATATGATGATGAAGCGTTGGTTTCTCATCAATGACCTCATAACCATATCGGTAGGTCATGTTTAAGCTATCCTCATCGGTCTGTCCCTGAAAGGGATTGTCCAATTCTTGAAGGGCTAAATAGTTGCCTTCTTCGGTCAACTCCTTTAGTTCTTCTTGGTCCTCATCAGACAGCTTGTAAGAAGGTTCCTTATACAAGTCAGACATGGATTTAATAGAATCTCCACCATTTAAGTCCGTCCACACCTGACTGAGAAATGCTTTGTAGGTCGTACCACCCGTTTCCATGAAATCGTCAAGCTTGTAGTCTTGGTATTGATGATTCATGTAAACCATAACCTCATCAATCTTAGTGTAAAAGGTAATTCCCTTTTCGTTGGTTCTTGTATGTTCCGCATCTTCCCACGTCATATGGGTGTAGCTCTTACTCAATTCTATCTCATCTTGTTGAATGACACTACTACCTGAAACACTCATGAAAAAGCTCATCATCAAAAGGAGTATCAAGAGAATGCCTGAGCCAATCCAAGTCAAAGGATTTCCCGAAAGGACAGAAAAGAAAGTCATACTTCCCTTAATGGCTTGGACGATTCCTTTGAAACCTGCGACACTTTGTTTTCTGGCAAGCTTTAAAAAGGTTTGGTAACGTCTTCTTGGTTTAAGAGGTTTCTGGCGTGTGAATCCTTTTCCCTTTTTGAAATTCTGGAATCGTTCCTTTCCATGAGAAAATTTTGTTTTGGTAAACCGCACACCAGTCTGTCCACTTTTCACCGCTACTTTACCAGCTTGATAGGTAAACCTGTCATAGCGTCTGGCTTTCAAACTAGTATCCTTTAAGGTTCTAAAACCTTCTAAATCATCATCCTGTGCCACCAAGTCAAGCGATTCAGATGCAGCTAAGCCTAATCCAACTTTGACTTTGGTAGAGTTTTTCTTAGACTTTTGGACTTTCTTGAGTTGTTTGACCTCACGTTTGGCAGAACTTACTTCTTTTTCAGCACTTAGTTGAACAAATGACTTTTCTTGTTGAAATTGAAAGCGAGACTTCACGGAAGGCTCTTCTTTTTGGAAAGTAAACTTGGGATTAACTGCCTTTTGCTTCTCACTTAGTTTCACTTCTGACAAATGTTTTCTTGCCGTCCGCAAACGCTCTTGAGCTTGGGGAAGTCGGTAGTTCTTGATTTCCTTTGCCTTCAACAGTCTAGGAGAAACATAGGTAATTTCCTTTAGAAACTTCTCTTCTGCTTCATTTTGGCTACTGAGTAGATTTCCTTTTAACTCTGTTTTCTTTCCCTGAAACAGAGAATTTTTGGCTGATTTTAGAAATCTTCCTTTTTTAGGAACAGTCTGTTTTAAGGTTCTAACTTCTTTCCGATAATGCATACGGGCTGATTTTAAGTTACTTCGAAAGTTTTGCCTAGCCTGTTTGACTAGCTTTTTATCCTCTTTCATCTCATGTCCTCATTTTTTCAGGGTCCGTACTCATGATGTCAAAGAGATTGGTGTGTTGTGGAATCTTATTCTTGAATGGGACAACGGTGGAACCGGCCTTAATTAAGCCTGCCCCTTTTTCAGGATTGACTAAGTACTTCTCCAGCTCTTTAGAAAGCCCAAGCATATGCACCAATTCTTCGCGATCGCTCTTAGCCTGTTTTAAAAGAATCATGAACTCGCTATTGGCAATAATGCGTCTGCCATTGGCATCCAAAAGAAGCGTTTCTACATTCTGGGTAATGCCTGTCGGTATCGCCCCATACTTACGGACACGACTCCAGAGTTTAAAGAAGAAATCAGAGGCATACTTGTCCAATAAGAGTAGCTGCATCTCATCAAAGTAAATCCAGGTTTTCTTTCCTAGTTTTTGGTTTTTTACCACCCTATTCCAAATTTGGTCAAAAATAACCATGAGGGCAATCTGTTTTAATTCATCGCCTAACTTTTTGACATTGTAAATCAGGAAATGACTGTCAGTTTTGATATTGGTCCGATGTGAAAATATGTCCAGCGACCCTTCCACATAGAGTTCCATGTCCAGTGCCAAGTCCTTAGCTTCCTGTTCAGGTTGTTGAGCTAAGACAAAGACCCATTCGACCAAGGACGGTGTGTCAAAATGCTTATAGGTCAAGCGTGTCACACGATCTATCAAGGATTTTTCACGGCCATCCATTTTACGGTCCAAGAGCTTTCCTATCCAAGACAAGAGAAATTCGGACTTGACCTTGACTGGATCCTCATCCATATTCTCATCGGATAGTTCGAGGACATTTAAGAAGGTAGTGGAATCTGGGGCAATATCAACACTCTCCCCACCAAAGGCTTGACCGATAATACTGTACTCGTTTTCTGGGTCAACAATAATAATTTCACTATCACTATCTGATTCCTTGAGCTTAGTAGAGATGATTTCATGTTTTGTCGCCATCCCTTTACCAGCTCCAGAAGTCCCTAAAATCAAACCTGACGGAGTATTTAACTTGCCACGGTCAATACTGATGATATTACTTGAGATTTGATTGATGCCATAAAATTTCCCACCCTTGTCCTGAATATCAACGGAAGTCCAAGGTGCATTCACGGCAATGTTTGAAGTCAATAGAGACCGAGAAACACCTTCAAGATAGTTCTTCCCAAATGGCAAGAGACTATTAAAGGCAGATTCTTGCATATAGGTCAAATTATCAATAATCATATCATTAGACCCTGCAACTTGCTTGATAATATCAAGAGATTGTTTGAGTTGGTCTTCAGTATCCGCCAGCACGCCAATTAGAAATACGGTGTCAAACAGTTTATCTCCTGTTTGGGTCATGGTTTGAAGAAGAGCTTCAGCTTCATCGATATTGTTTTCAAGAACATGCCCGACCTTCTCCAAATAGATACCTGTCCGAGCCATCTTTTGTTGTTCCCCAATCTTTTGTGATTCCATCAAGGTCTTCTTGGTTCGTAGCTTGGTCATGGTTTCAGACTTGGTAGAGCCTTTGGCATGTAGGCTAATCATCACTTCCAAATCTGACTGCATGAGGTCTCGAATAAATTTATCCCCTAACTCCATGCCATAGTCACGAACATAAACAATCTGTAATAATCGTTCGTCCAATTCAATATGATTCTTGTGTTTAAAGGAAAGGTAGGTTGGGGCAATAAAGTGTTTGGTGGATTGACCTGAGAGGGTCAAATCCTTGTAAGAAAACGGTAAATGATTTTCACCTCGTAACATATCCGCAAGGACATTCACTCGCTCCTCTCCACCAAGAAGACCAAGAGATACATCAATCTCTGAAAAGCCACTCTTGAAATATTCTCCAATTTGTGACAGAGAACGAAAAGCTAGTTTTGGTGTTTGGTCGCTCTTGCCAAATGAAAGAAACTTGATGGCTGAAAAGTTGTTCTCCCCCGCCTCTAAGTTGGCATCCATCATACGATTCAATTCATCACGATAAGCATCAAACCCATCTTCCTGTAAGGAATAGAGAATACTCTTGCGGAATTTTTCCAAATTAACTTTTTGATTGAAAATGGTCAGTTGGAAATTGGTCTTATCATCCAGTGAATTGATTAAATCGGAATATTTCTCAACAATAGCTCCTTTATCATCTAAGCCAACTGTTTGATAATTGACATCTCCTAAGAGATAGGTTTGTGAGAAATAACTTGGACTGACCTGCATGAGTCCATTTTGAAAAAGTCCTTGATAGGCTAACGTATTTACCGTAGAAGGTTTGATCTCCTGCTTCTGTGTTTTCGTCTTTTGCTTTTTGTCATTAGAAGAGGTCTTTGGTTTCATTGAGTGTTTTAATTTTTTCACGTTGGTCTCCTTTTCTTCCAGTAAATGTGCGGTCTGGCACCGTTAGTTCATAATGAAAACGGTACTTGAGGTATATTTCAAATGGTAAATCGTTGGGGCGATAGACCCCAAATAACATGAGTGGAATGGTAAAGCTAAAAACAAAACCATAGACAAACCAATCCCCAAATTGCCAGTAAAATAGGTTCAAGCCCAAAACCAAAATGGTTAGGGCGACGGCTGGAAATACAAAAATAACCTGTCTAGTTGTAAATCCTAACCATGCCCTGTGTTGAACCTTTGAGATGTCCTTAAAGACACGAGTGTTCATAAATGTTCTCCAATCTAAGTAAGCTATAAAAAGAGGAGGCGAGATAATGACTCCCTTCCTCCTACATCCCTAAAATACTTCGGGCGGTTCGTTGACTACCAACTAAGGCAATGATTAACAATATGGCCTGTACCAAGCCACCAAACATAATGGCGAGTGATTCCATAACTCCAGCTCCATTTGATACGGCAATCTTTCCAGCCGATTCAAACAAGGGAACAAGAAATACAATTAGAAAAATCAAAATACCTTGAACGGCATAGACCATGATGTTTTTAAGATAGCCAATCCCAACACTTCTCCAGTCATCACTAAGGAAGGTTGGAATGGTAACAGGGGCAAAAGGAATCATCAGATAGAGTTGAATAAAGCGAATGGTAATCAAGATATTGACAACCATGATGCTGGCCATTCGTACCAACCAAATGAGAATCGCAAAAAAGCCAATAATCATTTTTCCTACAATTCCAGAACCCTTGATGCCTGAGACGGTATCGTAACTGGCACCGCCATTCGTGACAAGACTTGCCACTTGTTCAATAACATAAGAGGCAATGGCAATAATGGCTTCCACAATAACCGTCGTATTGGTAATCACGATCGCGACCATGATGTAGCTGACAATCATAGGTGCTATGGCTTCAAAGGTCATTGCACCACCTGAGTTTGCGATTTTCTTGGCCATTTTTGAAAATTCGAGTACGAGAACAACCGCAAGAATAGCTACTCCCAAGGGCTGCATAATCCCCTTGGTAATGGCCGTCATGTAAGACCACACCGTCGGATTAAAGTCCGCTAGTGACTTAACTAAGTTGGCGGTTGATTCTAAATCTACTTGAAAACCTTCAAAAAGGCTATCGCTAGATACTTTTTCAGAGGCTAGAAATACAAAAGGTGACGTAAAATTCATCATCATGTCATGTTCTGACCTCCTCTAAATGGTAATCTGTGTCACAAAAGCACCTGCAGCTCCCACCATGACACCACCAACAATTTCTAGAATGGCATTCCGAACACCTGGTCCACCATCTTTAATGTTGGTTGAAAGGTTGATAATGCCCATGACAACAAGAAAGGCTCCTACTGCAATTAAGCCTTTTTGTAATAGAGACATGGCTTGGGAGAACATGGAGCTGGCGTCCACTCCGTAAACAAAGCCTGTTAGTTTTTGATTCATATTTTTCCTCATTTCTATTAATGTAGTGTCGTTTCTGTGCTTAAATCCCTTATTTTATGGCCTGACAAATCTACCTCTTCCTCAGCGGTTAGGGGATTGATATGATAGTGCCACCAGCGTACATCGGTTTCCTTATCCGCAAGCCATTTCCAATTCTTATGTTTGAGTGGAAAATATTTCTTGGTTCGAAAAACAGGAACCCCTGAAATGCGTACAAGACACTCATCTCGTTTCATATTCCCGACTTCATCAGCCGTCATCAAGTCACGGGCAATTTTCTGGTGAGAGGTCGAACTTGAACCGGTCTGCCCAAAAGAACGACTGGTGCTTCTGACATCAATGGTTTGTTTGCCTAAAAGACCACTCATGAATTTGAAAGTTTCCTCGTCATTTCCCCCCAAATAGAGGAGGCTATCACAGTTCCCCAGAATAGTTTTCCAAGCTTCTTTTTCCTTATAAAGTCCTTGGAGTTGGGCGATATTTTGCAAGATTGGTACTAGACTCATATTCCTAGAGCGAACTGTTGAGGTTTGTTCGGCAAAGTCTGGGATTTCTCCGACATTCGCAAACTCATCCAGATAACTTCTAACATGAATAGGCAGTTGCCCTTTAAACTCCACATCAGCCTGTCTGGTCAAGGTGGAAAAAACAGTGGAGAAAAAGAGGGCAGAGAGAAAGCGAAAGGTAGTATCATTGTCTGGAATGACAAGATAGACCATAGTCTTCTGCGTTCCCCATGTTTTCAAATCCAGGGTATCTCGCTGCGTTAAATCAATCACCGATTGGATATTAAAGAGGGCAAACTTGGCTGTTGTGACCGCAATCACCGAATCCAACGTCTTATCCTTATAGTTTTGGAAATCCGCCCAATTTCGCATAGTAAAGTTTTCGTGACCGTATTTTTTAGCATAATCTTCAAACAGGACTTCAAGAATACTTTTGTCCTGATTGTCTCCCTTTGATAAGAGTTTAATGAGTTTCCCAATCTCTGAAAAGGCTGGATAACGGTCACGCTTACGTCTTGCTTCCTGCTCTTGCTTGGAACTTCCTGGAGGATTGTAAAAATCCACCAAATATGAGGCAATAGCTCTCACCAATGTCATGGAAGCCTCGTCCCAAAACGGATCACTGCGAGAACCATTTCCTTTGGTATTATTAAAATAGACCGTTAACATGCGGTTCAAATCATTCTCTGTTTCTACATAACGAAAGGGATTAAAACCGTCTGAATTGGTCATATTAACCAAGTCTAAAACCTTAACCTGATAACCGTTTTCTAAAAAGAGTTTACCTGTCTTTTCAGCCAAATGGTCTTTAGGATCTACGACAATATTGGAACAGTTAAGTTGGATAAGGTTGGGTTTCACAAAGCGAAAGGTCTTACCTGCACCAGAACCCCCAATGACAATCAAGTTTTTATTTCGGTCAAACTGTGGCTTCTTCTTTTCCAACAAGGTTAGACGAACATCACGAGCTAAAATCGTGTCATTGAAAGGATTCTTACTGTAAAAGTATCGCTTTTCCTTACTGGTTCCAAATCGGGCAGAACCGTATTCTTCCCCTTCTCGATAGACCTTCTGTCCTGTCGATACATAAAGATAGACTAACATCATCGTTAGAACCCCAAGGATAAAGGCAAGAAGAGATTTTTGAGTAAAGGAAAATAGCCATAAAGGATTGAAAACCTGATTTAACCCCTCTCCTAAGAGGTAGGCAATACGTTCCATAGGTGGGGCATTGGTTAAACTATCATAGAGTAGGGTTAGACGATGGCAGAAATAGCCAAAGGCGAGACCCAAGAGACCAAAGACTAAAGCTTTTCGTCTGGAATACATTACAAGGTCACCTCCTTGGTCTTAACTGCCGAAGGTTCTGTCACTCTAATTTTCTCTTTGGCTAGTTCTATCTCTTGATCCAAGGTTTTATCAAAGGTTAGACCTTCTAATTTTTCTGGGTTTGACATCAGTTTCTTCAACAATTCATCTAAGTGATAATCAAGCAAGGTCTTATCCTTGGCATAAAAGTAAAGATAGTCTTTTTGACAACTAATAGCGATTGGCAGTTTTTCTGACTCCATCAGCTCCTTAAATTTCTCCACATCAATTGGCTTATCTAGGATGTCTTTACTAACATCTATCGCTTCAATGGCGTAAGGGCTTTGAAGGAGTTCTTCCAGTTTTTGAACCCCTATCTTATAAGCTGAGTCTTGGGCTAAGGCTTGCCTAGCCGACCATTCTAAGAGCTTTAAGAGGGTTCTAACTGTCAATAAACTACTTCTTTCCACGTATTGTATCGCTTGACGTTCTTGTTGTTCAGATGACATGGTGACCTCCTCTTCTTTCAATTCCTTATCAAACATAAGGTGCTTCCATAATACGGAAGAACTCTTGATTTTGGTATCACAAGAAGGTTAAGACATAAACCAAACTATTCCAAAGTAAATGTAAGGTGATTGCCGTCATACAATCTGTTTTCAATCGAACAACAGCCAAGGTCAAGCCAAGACAGTTATACATGAGCCAACTCCCTAACTGAATGGGGCCATGGGCTAGAGCAAATAGAAAACTGGTCACTCCTATTTGTTCAAGAGGGAATGTCAATTTTTCCCACAGCAACTGCCTATAAACAATTTCTTCAAGGAGACTTGCATTGACCAGAAACAATAAAAAGATAACATGAGGAACCTGCTTTCCTACTTCAACTAGTACCGATTGATTCCTAGTCTGAACTGGAAAAAGAAAACTAATTAAGACTGCAAAAGCAACCATACACTCAAAGCCAAGAAGCAACCATCTCAGGCGATTTTGTAAGGTTATATTTTTCGCTTGAACAGTTTTGCGATGAGTAATCTCTAGACAAGCTACACCTAAAAGAAGCATTTGTAGCAGGATTAAAACCTTAATCGTCATATAGTCATGCAGGTATAAACTCACAAGAAGACCGTTAAGCTGTATGGCTAGATAAAACAACACTATCCTTATCATTGTCACCTCTTGAATAAATCTTCATAATCAATATCTAAGACTAGAACGATTCGTTCAACCCATCTTGTCTGTGGCATTAGACGATTGGATTTGTAATGCCGTAATTTTTGATAGAGGCGATTAAACTCACTTGGATAAACATATTGACCTTTGAATACTTTGCGAGCAAGTTCTGCCCAAGTGAGGTCTTTTTCTGCCAGAATGATTTCTAAATTGTCCCAAAATCGTTCATTCATCTTCACACCTACCCTGTCACTTGTTTCATCAGGCTGACCTGAAACAGCTCTTCTTTTACCTGTCTGGGTAGAAATGTTCGCACTTCGTCTAGCCCAACAGCTGGATAGACATGATTCTGACAGACAATGAGAGGCAGACGAAGGTTTTGGTCTGGCTTTTGGAGAATAAGCTGAATCATTTCATTCAAACTTATCGAATATTGACGCTTAAACCGAAGAAATCGTGGCGACAGCAACTCAAAACAATCCGTGGTTTTGGCAAAGAGTGACAATAAGATTTCACGGTTTACATCACATGCTTTTGTACAACGATAAGCCACTCCATAGGTCGTCAAAATGGTTAGTAAGTCTTGATTTGTATTGGCATTATTTCCTAGATATACCTCAAGCATAGGCTCCTCCTTATAGGGTTAGGCTATTTTCAACTGTTTGTTCAGGAGTTGAAAAATAGCGACTCATATCAATGGGTAACCGTCCTTCACCAAAGCACTTGACCGTCACCAGAGTCGTTAAAATACCATCCTTTCCCCTAGCAGTATAATTTTCACCAAAGGCACGAAAGGCCAGGTGATTGTCTTTCGTCAATAGTGTATCTACACCATTTTTAATATCCCTAGTTTCCAAAAAATCCGAAATCCGATGAAGATTGGATTCGTAGAATAGGGGATCATTCATCTCTTTGTGGTAATCATCTTCAAAAGTCACCTCAAAGTCACAATCAAAATTGGGGAGCGACAATATCTTTTCCAGTAACTGATTGGTTTCAGCTTGGTGAATACGTTCTTCTAATTCAGTACACTCTAGGATACTTTTCTTATGTAGTAGGTTCATGTTTTTCTTCCTCTTCCATTCTTCTAAATTCTCTCGCAATGGCTTCAATAACTGTGACAGTCACACTATTGCCTGCCTGTTTGTATAGTTGGCTCTTACTGGAAACACTCTCTGCTCTTTCATAAGTCCAATCAGGAAAGCCTTGAAGTCTGAAACACTCTCTTGGTGTCAGTCGTCTTATTCTCAGGCGATAAAGTTTTCCCTCTAAGACAATGCCTGTGACTTCATACCACTTATCCTGTCGATATTCCAGAGCTGCAACTACCACTCCCATATTGTCTGAAGTCGTCAGGGTATTAGATATTCCCTTTCCCACTCGTCCCCTACGTTTGATTGAGTCTGGATACGCCAGATTGACAGAGTCTCCAAGAGTTGCCTTTGCGTACCCTCTTTTTGTGGCTTCCTTGACTTTCAGAAATGGCAGCTCCTCCCTCAGCAGTATCTTTGGCACCTTGTCTCCACCTTGCATGGTGGTCAAGGTCGGTGACAAGCCAGAAATGTCAAATACTCTTCCAGTCTGGTCAAAGCTAGTCGGCAGATTTCCTGCGACAACAACCCCGTGTTTGTCTTGACTGGTCAAAGTAAACATAGGGTCTTGATTGTCCTTAAAGCGACGTCCATGTTGCCGTTTTTCTTGTCTATCTGGTGTTAAGACTGGAATGGCGATTTTAGCCCCCTCTCCTTTACCTCTTGTTAGTGTAGGGGCAAGTCCACTCGTCAGATAAACTTCACCATTCAAACCACGGTTAGATGGATTGATATTGCCTAGCCTTTCAAGATGAGCTGGGCTGTTTTCTCCTCTGAGAGGAA
>OGJZ01002869.1_pt1 | contig 11542 bp, 13 predicted proteins | sample 1572321 | NCBI WGS metagenome assembly OGJZ01 (sample SAMEA2582086, study PRJEB24529) | metagenome | biome: Human gut stool | place: China | collected 2011 | reverse complement strand
TTTTAGATTCATGGCACAGTTATCGCTTCAGATACTGTTCCGTGAATAATTTAGGTTTATATAATAACTCTCTCTCTTGTTTCAGTTTTTCTTTCTGTTCTTTATTTGCAATACTCTGGTATAACCCTTTATCTATGGCTTCTTTATCTCTTGTGTCACTGTTAATTGCTAAAAAAGATTTCACCCAATTTGTGATTCCTTCTTGAATCACTCCTGAATCAGCTTCTGAAAGCGGCCTATCTGTAATCTTCAGTTGCTCGTATATCGTTAATGGAGTTGTTTCCTCCTGTTTATTGCATCCACATATACAGACACCAACTATACATATTATTATCAAAAACTTTATATACTTTTTCATCGTATACTTATTCCTCTCGTATAGAAAAAATATTGCCAAAAACGCACTGCATTTTTGGCAATATTTTCATTTCTTATAACCCAAATCCGTCTATGCGTTTTTCAGATTATTTGAATTTTTTTACTAAGACTGCAAGAATTGCTGCAAGGCTCACACCTGCTGGAAGTGCTGCTGCCGCTGCATTTGTCTCATCTCCTGTTTTTGGAGAATTCTTCTTCTCTTCTTTCTTAGCATCTTCTTTCTTATTATCCTCTTTGTCTGGAGTCTCTGGTTTAGATGGCTCCAATGGTGTCATTGGGATTTCTTCTTTGATCTTTGTTACACTCAGCTGTAATGGTGTTTCTTTGTACAGTTCTACCTGGAAATCACCAACTTCCTGTAACTCATATCCTTCCGGTACCCACTCTGCGATTTCTCTTGTGTGGAAGATTCCATCTCCGTCACCATCTACAAAGTAATCTCCGCCAGCTACTACTTCATCATTGTTCTCAGCATCTACGAACTGGATTTTTACGATTGATGAAAGGTCACCCTTTTCTACTACCATTGTATGTCCGCCTGTAGATCCAAATGGGATTGTAATCTCTGTCACCTGATCTCTGTCGTTAGACAGTTTGTATCCTGTTGGCAGATTGAAGTCCACACCAAGTCTGAATACTGCATCTTCTCCATCAGCACCTTCTGCTGTTACTGTTTCTGTTGTAACAACTTCTCCCTCTGTAGTTTCAAATGTAATGTGAAGCACTGCTTCTCTGATTTCTACATCTTTCTTTACAGAAACATATACATATCCACCTCTAATCTGGTAATCTGTAGACACTAAATTATAATCTGCTGGTAAATACTTCTGAATTACGGCCAAAGCAATCTCTGTAGCCTCTGCCTCTGCCTCTAATGCCACTTCCTTCACCTGTTTATTAGCACCTTCATCAAAATAATTGATTGAAACTTTCTGCAATTCTTCTTTGCCTGCTGTCTCTGTTCCAACTGCTTGTGCTTCAGCTGCAAATACTGGTGCTACATTTGCTGTTGCAACAGTCACAACCATAAGTCCTGTTAAACAAGCGCGCATTAACTTTTTCCTATACATGTTTCTTTCCTCCTAAACATTCTCTTAATTAATAAGTTTTACCCAAACAGCACAACTCTGGTTTTTCCCCATTTATCTTCTAAGCTGCAAATTCTAGTCGTGCCTATATTTATACTCCCAAACGTGTATAAACTTAGGCCTGGTAACTCCACTAATTCCACTATTTAGTACTATCACTGTATTCCTTTTAACACAGTTTGTCAATACTTTCCATCCATTTTGTTCACATTTTTTTCATATTTTTTCCACATTCTCCAGATTGTCCCAATACTTCCCCCAGCCCGTCTGAAAACTTGATTCTCTACCATAAAAATACCCCTTTTCTTCCAATGTGCCATTGAAAACTGAATAAAACACACATTGCGAAGAAAAGGAGCTTATACTCCTGCTATTATCTCCATCATCTTTTCAAATCCAAGGAGATTTTTAGCTCTTTCTATATTATAGCCCAGACATAAGAGCGCGAACTCTCCAGTCACCTTACGCAATCCTCTTAACAGAAAGTAGGTGGCTCCCATCGCTCTTTTTATTGTTCCAAATGGATGCTCTGACAAGCACATCCTCATAGCCATTTTTTCTCGGTTGGGTTTTAGAGAGAATCTTACTATTTTCACTTTTTCATAATGCCCTTCTGCACTATGTTTTGAAGCATTACATTCTTTTCCTTCTGCCTTAAGCCATTCCTTACAAGGCTTCTCCAGATTATCTTTTGTAAAATCAATCTCTTTCCATTCACCTTTTCCCTTATAGCACTTGTTTCTGTTTTTACAATGCTTACATGCATTTTTATTGGCATAACGGATGTTTCCATTTTTCTTAATACACTTTTGCCGCAGGATTTCACCTGCCGGACAATACACCAGATTTCTTTCCGGATCCCTGACAAAATAGCCCTACTTTGCCCGTTCCATCATCCCTTCCGGTGTCCCGTAAATGGATTTTACATTTTCTGATTTTTCTTCTTCATCTCTCACTTTCCGACGGACTTCCTCGACTCTGATATCTGAAATAACATCTGCATATGCTTCTGGAATCAGACCAGCATGAAGACTTTTTCTCAGTTCATCTGGTTTTATACTGTGAATATCTGCCTCAGCTTCTTCATAAGAGATATTCAATTCATATCCATCTTTTCCATCTTCCATTATGACATGAGGGATAATACCATTCTCAAGACATTGGAGCATATCTTCCGCATTTTCATAACCTTTGTCTGCCACCGTTTCCAGAATCTTATCCGGTTCTTCTTCTCGCATTCTGCTCATGGTCGGACTAAGCAGACCGTGATCAGTCACCTGATTCGTCATTTCAAAATCCCTGATCAGATGGGTTGCGGAATCTACTGCCGTCTGTGGATTATACGCAACTGCGAAACCATTCTTATTCTTCATAAGTCTGGCATCTGCATCTGTCAATGATAATTGTGACACACCTGTATCCTCCATCAGCTTTTGATATGCTTCATATCTGGCAAGACTCTCCTGCGGTTCTTTCAGTTTGGCTTCAAGAGTTTCTTTTGTTAAATTTTCAGGTACTTCTTCCAGCTCTTCCTGTTCATCCATTTCTTTTAGTATCCGTAAATACTCATCCGTGTGCGCATTCAGCCATTTGATCCTGTCGTCCAGTTTATTTTTCGTAAAGTTGTTATCTTTAGAATTATTTGCCAGAAATTTGCTTCCATTAATAGAAGTAAATCCCCATTCAACAGCTCCTGAGATTCTCCTGTTGAACTCTTGAAATATTTTTTCAAACTGCCAATGTTATCTTTTCTGAAATCAGAAATTGTACGAAAATCAGGTTCCACTCCGCCCATCATCCATTTCACTTCAAGATTTACTTTACAGCTCTCAGATAGTTTTCACGAGGAACGGATTCCCTTACGGCTTCCGTAAATATATAGCTTATACCTTCCTTTTGGATCATATGAGGGACGACCTTCCGCCGCTGCTTCTTTTACTCCATATTTAGTAAGATCAAGACTGTTTACGAAAGCATCCATCAATCTTGCGATACTCTTTGGATCTACAAAGGAATCCCACGAGCACATCATCATTTGAGTACGGTCAAAAGTGGAAACATACGGCATAATCATTCACCTCAGATATCACTTTTCTTGTTTCCATTATACGCTTTTTCTAATAGAAAGTCTTGTTTTCTGTGTGCTTCATTCAGTTTTCAATGTACAACTGTATCTATATGAAACGTCCCCTTAGGGGGTGATTCAATCTTATGTTTGCGGATGACTGCCTAACTTAGTTTTCGGACAGTCTGCCCTATTTTTTTCTTTAATTTGCATTTTTTCTTCTTATCACTTACAATAAAATCTAATATATCACGGAAAGGAAATTTCACTTATGAAAATCAGAATTGCTACTTTAAAAGATTTAGATTCTATCCTTCGCATTTATGAACATGCCCGTTCTTTTATGGCGTCTCATGGAAATCCGACTCAATGGGGAACCACATATCCTCCTGTTGATATGATAGAACATGATATCCGGATGGGCAACGCCTATGTCTGCGAAGAAAACAATCGCGTTATTGCTGTTTTTTACTATGCATTTGAAAATGATGTCACTTATACCACAATCTACGACGGGAACTGGTTAAATGACGCACCTTACGGAGTCGTTCACCGAATTGCTTCTGACGGTACAGTAAAAGGTGCAGCTTCTTTTTGTTTAAGCTGGGCATTCTCACAATGTCACAATCTGAAAATTGACACCCATCAGGATAATCTCGTCATGCAGAGTCTTCTCGCTAAACTGGATTTCAAAAAATGCGGAACCATCCTGACAGAAGATGGATCAAGCCGAATTGCTTATCAGAAACAGGACAGCAAATAAACTTATCCTCATGATACCTTTCGTTCTAAAGCTTCTACTCGCTCTTCCAACTTTTCTGTCCGCAAAGCAAGTGCGCAATTTGGCGCACTATTGCCATTGCGTTCAAGACACACCAAACGGTTTTCAATACGCTCAGATCGATTGTTCGCATGTTCCTGCACTGTATCCAATTCTGACAGGACATTGCTTTCCACTTCTATGATCGTATGCTCCATATCCTTTAATTTTTGCTCCACACCATCTAATCTTCGATTCGTACCCTCTAGTCTTTGGTTCATATCCTCTAATCTTCGATCTATCTGTTCGAACTTCTGATCTATTTGTTCCAACTTTCGATCCATCTGATCAAACTTCTGATCTATTTGCTCAAACTTCCGGTCTATCTGTTCAAACTTCTGGTCTATCTGTTCAAACTTCTGATCTATTTGTTCAAATTTCTGTCGGAACTCGGTGTCCATTTTATCTACCCGCTGTTCCAACCTCTCGATTCTTCCATCCAGCATATCAAAACGGTCTACAATAACCGTAGTGATAGACTGCAGCAATTGTTCATTTGTCATACCCATACAATAAACTCCTTCTTTTATTTTTATATTGTTTTTTGGAAACATATTTTCATAAGCAATGCATTGTTTATTTGACTGAGATTTTTACAACATTAAGAAATGTATGCAGATTAATAAGAATAAGAATTTACCAGATTTGTTCTTATTGATGTAGATGATTATAACATGCTTCTGTAGAGCAGTACAGCTGTTTTTTCTATTTTTCTCGTTTTTGTTACTCTTTCACAAAGTCACTTTCTAAAAAAATCTCCACATCCGATTTTCATCGGATATGGAGATTTTTCTTAATCTTCTTCCTGCATCCCCCAGAATACTTTTTCTGCGGTGATCGGAAGTTCTCTCACTTTTACTCCGACCGCATGGCTGACTGCACTTGCAATCGCAGGGGACGGCGTATTGATCACAATCTCGCCTATCGATTTCGCTCCAAACGGGCCTGTCGGCTCGTAGCTGCTTTCAAATTCCACCCGGATATTGCCCACATCCAGACGGCTTGGGATTTTATACTGCATAAAGGAATTGCTGTAATTTTTTCCTTTTGCATTATAGATGACATCTTCATACATGGCCATTCCGATTCCCTGCGCAAGTCCTCCCTCTGTCTGTACTCTCGCCAGACTTGGATTCACTACCGTTCCACAATCTACTACTGCCACATAATCAATCAATTCCAGTTCTCCGGTTTCTTTGTCAATCTCCACTTCCGCCATTCCAACCATAAACGGCGGCGGTGAAATCGGTGAGCTGTATGCCTCACTGGCATAGAGCGCCTCTTCATTGTTGCACATCACACGGTTTCCGATTTCCGCTCTCGAAATGGATGTACCTGTTTTGATATTCACAACACACTGTCCGTCAAAATCCACATCGTCCACATCACATCCCAGGTACTGTGCACCTTTTTCGCAAAGTTTGTCTTTTAGTGTTTCACAGGTACGTACGACTGCCATTCCTGTCACATATGTAGTACTTGATGCATAGGAACCTGTATCATAAGGAGAAGAATCTGTATCCACTCCATGCACAATAATCTCATCCATCTCACAGTCCAGACATTCTGCTGCCATCTGTGACAAAATCGTGTCACACCCTGTTCCCATATCTGAAGCACCAATCAAGAGACTGTAGAATCCATCATCGTTCACTTTAATTCCAACAGATGCTGTATCTACAGCGGAAATACCTGAGCCCTGCATTGCCATTGCCACACCGACACCTCTGACTTTTCCATTTTCCATATCACGGCTCGGGAATTTTTCATCCCATTTCATCATTTCTTTTGCCTTTTCCATACACTTATCCAGGGCACAGCTGTTTGCCGTCTCCCCGTAATATGCAGGCATTACCTGCCCCTGACGAACCATATTTTTCTCACGCAGCGTGACCGGATCCATATTCATTTTTTCTGCCAGCTCATTGACTGCAGACTCTACTGCAAACAAGCCCTGTGTTGCACCATATCCACGATAAGCACCGGCTGACATTACATTCGTGTATACCACGTCATAAGCAAAACGGAATGCTTTCGCCTTCCCGTACAGAGGAATCGATTTGTGACCGGAAAGTCCAACTGTTGTCGGTCCGTGTTCCCCAAACGCTCCTGTATTGGAAAGCGTATAGACATCTATTCCCTGAATAATTCCGTCTTTATCAGCTCCAAGACGGACATGAACCTCCATCTCATGCCGCGGAGAGGATGCAATCATAGATTCTTCTCTTGTAAAAATCATCTTTGCCGGTTTTCCCGTTTTCCATGTTACCAGTGCCGGATAAACTTCTGAGACAACAGACTGTTTTGCCCCGAAACCGCCTCCGATCCTTGGCTTGATCACACGAATCTTCGACTTTGGAATATCCAATGCATTTGCAAGAATCCGCCGTACATGGAACGGAACCTGTGTGGACGAAAGGACATTCAATCTTCCATACGTATCCAGATATGTATATGTTCTGAATGTTTCCATCATTGCCTGCTGGTTTGCCTTTGTATGATACACCTGATCAATGATATACTCACAGTTTGCCAGAACCGCTTCTATATCTCCCTCTTCACAGCTGTCATGTGCACAGAGATTTCGCTTGTTGTCTGCCCCTACCGGACACAGACTCTTCCAGTTTTCTTCCGGATGCACCAGAATCGGATTGTCTTTGGCTTTATGAAAATCAAGTACAGGCTCTAATACCTCATACTTTACTTTGATCAATTTTAACGCCTTATTTACCGCTTCTTTTGTCCGTCCGGCAACGATCGCAACTGCATCTCCTACAAAACGGACTCTCTGATCCAGGATCAGTCTGTCATAAGGACTCGGCTCCGGATATGTTTGTCCCGCCATCGTAAACCGCTTGTCCGGACAATCTTTGTATGTCAGAATACATTCAATATCCGGAACCAGTTCTGCCCTTGTCAGATTGATATCCTGAATCAATGCATGTGCATGAGGACTCCTTAATACTTTAACAACAAGACTGTCTTTTGCCGCCAGATCATCTGTGTAAACTGCCTTTCCTGTTACCAGCGCCTTATAATCCACTTTCGGAATGGCCTGACTTACCACTCTGTTCCCCATGCCTGCACCTCCTTCTCTTTCTCACTCTGCTTTTTCACCGCCATATATTTCCGGATTGCCCGAAGCTGTCCCATATATCCGGTACATCTGCACAAATTTCCTGATAAATATTCTTTCATTTCTTCAATCGTTGGATTTTCTAACTCCCGCACCATTGCCAGCACATTCATAATAAATCCCGGAGAGCAGAATCCACACTGTTCTGCACCTTCCTGTGCAAGAAATGCACCGAACTCTTCTGCTTCCTCTTTCAGCCCTTCCAGAGTCGTCACTTCCTGCCCCTCGATCCCTGCTGCCAGAATCGAGCAGGAAAGTCTGGATTTTCCATTGATCCAGACTGTACAAAGTCCGCAGTTTGTTGTCTCGCACCCACATTTCACACTGTAGCATCCTAAATTTCTCAATACATCCAGAAGTATGGTATCTCCGGATACTTCTGCCGATACCTGTTTTCCATTTAATTTAAACCTTACTTCCATGCTCTTCCCTCCGTGATGATTGAACGCATCTCTCTGAAGATCAGTACCTCTGCCAGATGCTGACGATACTTTGCACTTCCTCTCATATTGGTTCCATACTCAAATTCTGAAGCTACTATTTTTGCATATTCCCGGATTTCTTCTTCCGAAATATCTGCCGGAATCTCCCACTGCTTTTCTAACAGTGCTGCTTTCATCGGTCTTGCTCCCACTGAAAAGTACCAGGACTCTACTCCGTTGACCATTCCAGTGACAACAGAACATGCAATCACCGGAAAATCTGTTTTGGTTTGCCGTACTGAATCATAGCGGAAGGAACGCTTGCTTTTTCTTATTATAATAGAGAGAAGAAGATCCTTATCTTTTTTACGATTTACAAATTCCGAAAGTCGAATAATTCCTCCATTATATAACTCCACAAATGTATCCAAAGCCAATAATGCCGTCAGTACATCTGAAAATCCAAATCTTCCATATATACTTCCGCCGACTGTCGCCTGATTTCGAAACTGCACTCCAACAATGTGGCGGACACACTCTGCAATTCCGTCGCCATACATTTCACGTAATCCCTGATGTAACTCCAGCTGTCTCAAAGTACACATCGCCCCGATTTTAAATACATGGTCTGTCTCTTCAATCTGATCAAGACCAAGCTCTGACAGATCGATTACTGTCTTTACTCTCGCATTTCCAAGACGCATCCACATCATTCCGCCCATTACACGGCTGTTTCTCGCCTGGTTCAATTCGTAAGCTTCTTCCAAAGTCTTTGCTTTCACATAATCTGTAATCGTAAGCAAAATTCTTCTCCTCTCTTTTGTATCTTTCACTCTTTTGTTCTCAAGGCATAAAAAAAGTGCAAATGTACTTATCATTCACACTTTATTTTAACCTTATAAATTTTATCACATGTTTTAGAAAAAGTCAAAACTTTTTATCGTTGGTTCTGTTCAAGAGGAACTTTGATTACCTCTATATTTTTGATAATAAATAAAAGCCGTAAAATCTTCCATTTCTAGAACTTTTCACGACTTCCTAAGAACAGGGGATGAGAGAATCGAACCCTGTGGGAACTCCTCACAATCCCCATAAAATAAGCATTTCTTCGATTGAGTTTTGACTACATTTGACTACCTTTTGACTACATGGGTAGTAAAAAACAAGAAAGGAGAAATCGTTCAGCGTGGTGTCATCTTTTTCATGCGTCACTTCATATCTCCTCTAAAATACATTATCGTCTGGATAGTGTGTCATAATATCTTCTACATTACAATCCAATATATTACACAGCTTATCAATCGTATTCACTTCAACATTCTGATTATGTCTTAATCTGTTCAGTTGAGAACGGTTCATATGATAATGCGTATACAAATCATATTGCGAAATGCCTTTGGCTTTCATTGTCTCCCATAATTTATCGTATTTAATCATCTCACGAATTTTCCGCTTTCTTTCATAATTCCTTGCTATGTAATTATTATTAGCGTAAAATAGCGTTTATAATAGTGTTCGTATGCGAACACTAATTTGAAAGGTGTCGTATGAGAAAACGCTATATTATTATGAGAATATTGATATGTATTATTGCTCTTCTGGGATATTTACAATACGGACGTGAAGAACAAGCTGTTAACACTATGGTCAGCACTTCTGATACTTTTTATAAACAAGAGTTTGATGTCATTGCTAATAAGCTGTTTAACTTAGACAAAGAAAAATATGCAGAAGAACTCATTGAAAAGGCAGTTGAGAATAAATATAGAAACGTTCGCTTTTCTTATGATATTACAGGTTATCCGAACGAAATAGTTATATCTGTTTATTCCAATGAGTGGAGTTATGAGCATAATCAACGTATGTATCAGATTATATATTCATCAGATAATGACGGTAATAATGTTAAAAACAATGCTGATAAATTTAAGATTCAAATATACGAAAAATGATTTAGATTTTCATATGACTTACTTATCGTTTAATGATACAATAGTTACAGAAAATTGAATTTTATTGAAAAGAGGGTATATAGATGAATTTTATAGATAAGGCTTTATCAGAGATTACCAATGGTGAAGACTTTGTTCAAGCAATGGCAGATATTTATGAACATGCAGAAGTCCGAAAAGAGTTCGGAAATTTGCCATCTTGGATTCAAAATATTATAACAGTCATTGATTATGACACAGAATTAGCCATGAATGGTTTAGACTTTAAATCTTATAAGAATGTTATTGAAGCTCTCACTGATATGGGATTGATTGAAGAAGCAAAAGTACTAACCGCTTTTGAAAATGACTCTTCACAAGAAAATACAGATATTTACTATTATAATCTTGCTCTAAATAATGATTATGAATCTTTTTGGGATAAAGTATACTCGTATGCTGACCAAAATATAAAGAGATAAATTCACACTTGTAAAGTAAGGATACAGTACGATGAAAAATAACATCAAAAGAAAAGATAATATTAAATCTGTAACATTAGTAATAGATGCATATGACGATAGGAAATTGGAAATTCCACTTGAGGTGTGGCAAGTTGATGTTATCTGTAGAATGCTTGGTTTAAGCGTAGATACAGCTAACTTAGACACTTATAGTATGCGAAGTAAAGAGCAAGTAGATGAGGATATGAAAATGTATTATCACATCTTAAGAAATTTACATAATAAAGAGTAGGATAATATAACAGCAGGGGGAATATAATATTGAAAATTATTCCGCAAAATACAGAAAATCTCTTATGGAACAAATTATATAATGAATATAAATTCACACCCAAGATACACGGACAATTTGAATGGATAAAAATCCCCATTGAGAATAAGACGTATCACAAAGACACTCCTTGGTCAGATGAACAGGAGCATCTAATTAATTCTTTTTTGGAAGAGTTGGTAAGTGATAAAATGTATGCTTTTGATTGGCAACATGACTGTTTTACATTTTCCCCAAAAGAATATATCCCTTGTGATTATGAATATTATGACACTAACAGAAAATGTACTGTTTATTTTCCTACCTACTATCCGAATGGGGATTATCATTTATTTTTTGATTCTGACTGGAAATATGGAATATTTGGAAATCCTTGGAAAAAAGAAATTATTGTAATGGGGAAAAATCTAATAGAAAAATTTGAAAGCAATAAAACGAATTTAAATATTAATTGATTTTTATAAGTTCATTCTAAAATAATGTTTGAATGCTGATATCCTACTGAATATTTCCATGTTTTCATTTTATAAATAAGATTTTCGTCATCTAGTGATGTCAAGGAACAAGGCGAAGCCGATACGCCGTTAGGGCAGTCCTTGACAGAACGGACGGTATCCAATACAACCATGCTATATAGAGGACTTGAAAGGTCACCAACCTTGCAAGTCCTCTTGTCTGTTATCTGGAAACTTTTCGGAGATAAAGCACTTCCTTTTCGATTTCACGGACAAATTCATCGCACAAGACAGGCTGACAATCACTTGCTACATAACAATTTTTTCCAGACGAGTAGGCAAACGAAAAGATTTCCATTTCCAATGTTTTTTCATTTATTCCATAGTAATATATCTGAGAAGTGGCAAGCGTCATATGAATACTGGCAAAATCTTTTGTAAATATCTCATAT
>OGJZ01002849.1_pt1 | contig 11604 bp, 10 predicted proteins | sample 1572321 | NCBI WGS metagenome assembly OGJZ01 (sample SAMEA2582086, study PRJEB24529) | metagenome | biome: Human gut stool | place: China | collected 2011 | reverse complement strand
CCTCTTCATTGTTTGGCCAGGTCAATTTTCCATTCTCAAAACGTTTATACAATAACCAAAATCCTTGTCCGTCTCAGTAAAGAGCCTTGAATCGGTCTTTTCGCCCTCCACAAAAGAGATAGACCTGGCCAGAGAAGGGATCCAGGTTGAACTGACTTTTGATAAGGTAGGCGAGAGAATCAATCCCTTGACGCATATCTGTTTTCCCGCAAACCAAGTAGACTTTACCTAAATCACTGAGTCGGATAATCATAGAACAGTACCTTATCCAAGATTGTTTCCAATACCTCTTGGCTGATATAGTGAAAGAAAGTGAGTTCTACTTTTTCGAGACGAATCTTCATCAGGATCTCATTTCTGCTTTTCTTTTCAAAACGTCGTGATTTGGGAACAGTCAATGGGACGATGGGTTGTGACATAAAAAAATCCTCCAGTTTTTTTATTACAGTATACTGAAGGAGTGAATGATTGGATAGGTACCTTGTTATGGGGCGTTTACGTTATAACTATACTAGTTTAGAATAATACTCTAAAAACTTTCAAAGCTATTTTAATGACATTCTTAAATTCTGGTAACTTAAAATATGCTACTAAAAATATAATATTGGAAGTGACAACACTGACAATTAACTTAATCACAATTTGTAATAACAGGTTACTAATTTCAATGTTTCGAGTAATAGATACAGTTATAAATGAAGTTGCTATTACTATTACAAAATAATATACCAATCTCTTCACATAACCAAAAACCAATTCTTTCTGAAATAAAGTTGAAAATAGATTATGGATTAACCAAGGCATACCGATAACGACAGTTGCTAAAACTGTTGAAAGAATAACTCCATATAAACCAATATATTGTACAAAAACAATATTTAATACTAGATTAACTAACGCAGTTATTAATGGTCTAAATCTATCCTTTCTCCAGATGCCTGCAGCATCCTTATACGTATTCAATAATTGATTTATTTCTGATATGAAAAAATAAATACAGAAGCAAATTACGATTGAATAGCTTAATAGGTAATCCTTACCGACCCACAATGTCATAAAAGGCTGAAATACTGTTAGAAAACAAACTACTGCTACACCAGAAACCCAGGTGATAATCAATGTAAATTGGTTTAAATCATTATAATTCTTCTGTTTTGATTCAACTATTAAGCTATGACCAATTCCTGCTGTAACTGAATTAAAAATAATTAAAAGAAGACTTGTCACTGCAGTTATTAAATAAAAATAGTTTTGATACAATGCTAAAGACTTTAATCCAAGAAATGCAGAAATAACTATTGTATCGGCAGAGGTTAAAATAACACCACCTAGTTTAGCTGTAAATAGATCTCTAATTCTTTGATTTATCTGTTTTACTTCTGACTTATTAATTTCACCCTTATCAGAATATTGAGGATAAAATTTATGAGATAAGTAAGCTGTCATTAAGTTGGTTAGTATTTGTGTGACAACTAGAACTATAACAAATAAATAATAATTTTTGAACACTATGATTGATATAAGTTGAAAAATATACTTAATTGTTTCCGTGAAGAGCATGACTTTACTAGTTACATCAACTCTTTGATGTGCCATGAATATACTACTACGATATGCATACAACCAATAAGACAAAACCGTAGCACAAAGATTAATTAAGTATAAAACATACACATCCATCCCATTTGGTACAGATCCAGATATTAGAAGTGGAATAAATGGAAGGACAGCCAGTCCTGCCGTTAATACTATAATACCAATAATTCGATAATACTTTTTATATAAATTTAAAAGTGCATTAATCATTTTGGTATCATTTTCAACTATTGGTTTATACATAGAGAACGTCATGGCCGAACCAACTCCAAGTTCAACTAAATTAAGTACTTGGAGTACCGAGACAAAAAGGCTGTTTAACCCAACATACTCAACTCCAAGTTGTTTTATCATAACAGTTCTAATAATAAAAGGCACTAATAATTGATAAATACGCAACACTACTCCAAATATAATGTTTCGAGAGGCGTTCTTTAATCGACCTGACTCCATATTATTTTTTCCTTATTTCCTCATCTAGAACATCAAATTGATGACTTGCAGACTCTTTTACCAAAGATAACTTCTCATCTGATATTCTATATCCAAAAGTACTTAAAAAATCCTGTGCATTAACATTACTCAAGTTCCTAGTATCCGCCCATTTAATATTTGGATCAATATCCCTAATTACATTAATTGTTTTATCACTATAAGCAATAACATATGTATTTTTTTGATATAAAAATCCAATAACCATAGCATGGTAGCGTGATGCCACAACACTTGTAGCATTTAAAAAAAGTCCCATAACTTGTCTATAATTAATTTCTGGGTAATGATATACGAATATATCACTCTTATCTTCTAATGTTTCTAATATTTTTTTAGTAATTGTGAAATCACCTTCATTTTTACAAAAACCTACTAAAACAACTTTTTTTGATTCTTTTCTTGACTCTTTGATGATATCTAACAAGAAGTTTATATAGTTCAAAACTTCCTCAGTGATACCTTTATTTTTATTTGGTGAAACAACTGAAATAACAATATAATCACCAAAGTCTTCAGGTAAGATATATTCTTCCCCAAGATCATAATTGAACACAATATCAGCTGCTTTTCGCATATTTTTCATATCTGAAAAAAGTGAAAAAGACTCTGTGTCACGCCAGCAAATATCTCTTGCCATGGCAAATAACTTGCGATGTTTGTTTAAGTAATTCTCAGTGTGATAAGGTCCAAAATTGCAACTTAGTATAATTGGATTCTTTCGGTAATAAAGATAATCTGCCAAATAACTTGTGATTCGATATCTATCATTTTCCATAAATGCTGAGCCTATAACATAAATAGGTAAATCTGACTCCTTACTAAATCTATAGAGTGTTTTGTAGTAATTTCGGAAAAATTCCGGATACAGTAATCTAGTTGGTAAATGAAGATTTAATAACAACTTTAATCTTTTTATTTCCTTTTTTTGTCTGGCATGATAATTTTCATCCAAACCAAGTGAAACATTTTTTCCAAATATTCCTTCATATGTATTATCAGCTAATACTGTAAAATTAACTTCAGGGTATCTATTTGTTACAACATGAACAAACAAATCATCCCCTAAATTTTTACATAAGTATGCGTTAAAAAATACTTTTTTCATTTGTTCCTCTATCTAATTTAGATATATCTGTTCGTAATAAGAAATAAAATATAAAATCACAAAAACAGAAAAATAGTGCTGAAGACGTTAGACCAACTAACAACATACTAACTATTGCTACGATATAAATATTTGCATATGTTTTATCTCTTTGTAACGCAATATCTTTTATTGCCCAAGAATGAATGATAATATAAAGTATAACTAAAACAATACCTCCCGTTAGAAGTATTGTTAACGATAGGTTATGGGCATTAGTGTAAAAAATACTCTCAAATTTTTTCGTAAAATTTTCTACATCAATATACCCTACCCCTTGTAAAAATTGATCTTTATATAAATAAAGTATTCTTTTCCATAGAACAGTACGAGTAGACAGTGTAGCTGATTTATGAAAAATGTTAACAATAATTGATTGAACAAAACTAGAGGTATTTAAGATTAAAACCAAATAAGATAAAAGCGCATAGACAGTAACTAATATCATCGAATTTGAGAAAAAAGAGAAAATTCTATTGACGTACTTTCTATTTTTTGCAATAGTAGCAAACCAACTCATCATAATTACAAATAATAACATTGCTACTGACATTGTTGCCTCGGATCTTAACATCCCAAAAATCATAAAAGCATAAAAAGTGATTGAAAATAGAGAAATCCTATCCTTTTTAAAGTAATTTAATATACTTGAAGAAACTATGTAGAACAAATAAAACGGAAAGCGTTGTGTTTTATAACCTAAGAACCAGTTAGTAGAATAAGCCTGAGTACTATATAATCCTGAAGGATAAACTAACATACTTAATATGTCAATTGAAATTAGAGTAAAAAGAATCAGCCTAGCGCACTCTAAAAAATACAAAATGCTCTTAGAGTTACGATTTGTCTCAATATACGTACAAAGTAAAAGAGGCGAAGATAACAGTTTTAAAAAGGAGTTTACAGTAAACCCATTTTTATAAGTTACAAATAATATCCAACATATAAGTAAGATAAACAAGCAGTAAAAACCACTCACCATTTTTTTCTGTGTAACAATTGACCAAATAACTAATGATATTATTGCTGTAATACGCAAATAAAATAATATGTTTAAGCTAGCTGGTGCTACCTGAGAAATATATGGTATATCAAAACTTATTAGTAATATGACTAAAGAAATTATATGTTGAATTGAGATTTTTATTTTCATTTTCTTTCTTCCATTTTTTAAAACTTAATACCAAAAGTATTTAATTTCTCATATTATTTAATGTGACAAATAGCATTAATAACATCGGCTGTTTATGTTTTATTGCAAAGATGAATAACTTTTTTTTCTTACCTATTTCTTTATAATCGGTTTTCTCAGAGAATCTGCGATACAAATCGGTATTGATTAAATTCTTAAATATAGCATACTTAGCTACAAAAGATTTTTCACTTTTTAGTAAAACTTTCCAATCCCACTCTGCTGTTTCAAGCCACAAGTCTGATAAGGTTTCTTCGCTGACACGATTTTTAACGAGTTTTTCAACTTCTCTAAAATAAAGCAAACCTTGTTCTTGTCCCATCCAACTACGCTTTGCCATAGCAGAACCTTCATTTGTTCGGTTATAATAATATAGAGATTCATTTGTAAAGGCAATTGATTGACATTCCAGAAGATAGCTTAATAAGAACACCATATCTTCACCATATTGCAATCCAGAAATAAAAGTTACATTACTTTTTTCAATAAGCTCTCTAGAAAAGCATTTACCCCAGACTGGTCTCAAATGTCCATACCTGTCCTCTTTTCTCCATTGACTCTCACGAACACAGAATTCTATGATTCCGTCTTTAGTTTCCTTAGTTGATATATCCGAGACATTAATTTGTTTAGCTTCAGTAAAACCGTTTGTAAATACTTCAAAATGATTTGCAATAATGAAGTCAACTGATAAAGGGTATTTTGAGAAAACTTCTAAAGTATTTAAAGTAAGCCAATCATCAGCATCTAAAAAAATAACACGTTCTCCTGTAACTTTTTTGAGTCCAAAATTACGAGCTACTGAAACCCCTTCATTCACTTTAGAAAACACTTTTATACGACTATCTTGTTTGGCATAATGTTCGCAAATTTCTAAACTATCATCAGTAGAACCATCATTTACACAAATTAGTTCCCAATTCTCATAGGTCTGTTCAATAACTGATTGAATTGATTTTTTAAGATATAATGCCGTGTTATAAACAGGCATAATTATTGAAAATTTCATTTTTTCACCATTACTTTTGCCGGAACCCCAACTAAAGTGGCTCCCTCAATTGTACAACTCTTAGTTACCACAGCATTTGCCCCAATTGTTATATTATCAGCAATCTTTACATCTCCAATAATTTTTGCACCGACTCCAATATCAACATTATTACCGATTACAGGAGCTTGTTTTTCAGAACGATTATTACCAATATTACCAATACAGTTCATGCCGTGAAGGATACAACCATTCCCAATTTTTGCATCACCACTAACTGTGATGGCACCATGATGATATATTGTGACATCTGATCCAATGGTAAATTTTGGGATATAGAATCCTAACTTGGCTCCTAGACTATTCTTCTTTCTAGCATAATAAAAGGAAATCAGCCTATTAAATATTCCACTTTTTTTAAAGTAAAGTTCTTCTTTTCTTAAATATTTTAGATACTTATCAATAAAAAACCAGTGATCTTTTTCTAAAAATAACCTCAGTTTTATTTTACTATCATACATTCTTAGAAATTCATTATCCATTGCTTGAACCACTCTACTATATATTTAATCTATTTTTTATCTTCATTATCAAAATTAATAATGATATATATTTATTTTTTATTAGCAAATTAATCACTCGCGATTGCAACCTTACAGTTGATTGATTTTGCTCAGACAACACAGTTTGTAAAGTTTCATTATTGCATATATTTTGAATATTTGCATATGACTCTTCTCGACCATTTTGTCCAGAAAACTTGACTTCTAATTTAATACTATATCTGGCAATTGCAATCAGTGTTGAATACATGCGTTCAATTGCTAAATCTCGGATTCCTAATTCAGTAACACGTTTTTCAAGTTCGTTATACAGAATTACCTGTTTATTAAAACGCTCTTTATTATAACGTGTAGTTAAAGAATCCTCATTATCACAATAATTATAGCCTACTGTTGGACTGATACAAACCTTTTGAGAGAGAGGATAGTATTCCGTATCAAATATTATATCTTCACTGATAAACTCGCGCTCAGATGGGAATCTTAATTGATTCTTTTGGATAATATCATTTGAAAACATTACTTTCCAAACAGACATTTCAACACTGGGTAGGCCTTCCACTCTTCCAAACATAATTGGTAATAATTCTGTACAAACTTCTTGACCAATATATTCTTTTTTAGGAAGTTCAGTTTTAAAAACATCTGAATGATTAGCATATACACGTTTAAATCCACCAATACAGGTATCCGAACTTGTTTTTTGAATTTCTTCATAAAGTGATTGAATCATATTATTATCAATATAATCGTCACTATCTACGAAAATAATATATTTCCCTGTTGCGACATCCAAACCTGTATTCCTAGCCATTCCTAGACCAGCATTTTCTTTATGTATTACAACAAATTCGTCCCTATTTTTATACTGGTCACAAATTTGCCCACTTCTATCAGTGGAACCATCATCAATAAGAATAATTTCTAAATTTGAGTAAGTCTGATTTAATAATGAATTAATACATCTTTCAAGATAACTTTCCACATTATATACAGGTACAATTACACTTATCTTTTCCATAAATTATACTTCGTAAATTTCCTCTAATTCTTTTATTGTTTTTTGAATGGAGAATGACTTTCTATTAATCATTTCAGGATATTTTAACCTATCCTTCTTGATATTCGCTGCTAATACCTGTTCTGCCCAATAATCATCTGATGCGTCTAAATCTACTATAATGGCATTATCAGTCAATTCAATCTGACTGTCAATGGTATCCGAGAAAAGACAAGGTAATCCCATTGATTGTGCTTCAACACCAACAATTGGAAGTCCTTCGTAGAGTGATGGCATCAAGAAAACATCGAATGCAGAATAGTATGCCTCTGTTTCTTCTTGTTTTCCAGCAAAAATAACAGAATCTACGAGACTGTCCGATAAAGTTCTCTTAATTTCGTCTTGTAATTCTCCGGTACCTACCAATAGTAACTTAGCGTTTGGAGTTGATTGTTTCACCTTGCTAAATATTGACAATATCTTTTTATGATTTTTCTGTTCTGAGAATCGTCCAATATGACCTATCACAAAATCTTCATCACTGATATTATACTGATTTCTGATAAATGACCTTTTTTCTTGGTTAAAGGTAAATCTATCTGTATCAATTCCATTATTAATGATTTTTGTTTGCCTAATATATTTTTTACCAAACAACCACTTCGTAGCCTCATCTGAACAAGATAGTCTTTTAGAAGTGCTGACATTAAGTAGACCTTTAAATAGCCAATTAATAAATGGTGAATAACCATTTCCATTATGACTATGAGAGATCAGTGGAATCCTATAGAGCAAACTAAAAGGGAAAACATATGATAGTTCAGATGTGGCCCCTGTTTGTAGATGAATGTAGTCAAAATGATCTTTATTTTTTTTATAGAACTTGGCTAACTGGATAAAAGTTGAAATTGGTTTTTTCTTAAAATGATCTACATAGTGAAATGGATTCGTTTTATAAAACTCAGACAACTCTTTCTCATAGATTGGAGTCTCTGTACCATGAATAAGATATTCATACCTATATTTGTTTTTATCAGAAAATCGAGTTGTGGTGTAAATAAAAGTCTCAACTCCCCCCATTCTCTCAGTTAGACCAATAATCAATATTTTTTTTGGCTCCATAGTCTCCCTCGTTTAATTCCTATTATAATTATTTTTTGTAAAGATTTACCTTAAATAATTTTTTTAAAAAACCAATTTTCCATCTCGAATTCATAAAATCATTTTTAAAGTCTTTAGGTCTAAAAATGTAATGAAGTGTCGATTTTGGACTCGCTAATTTATTTTCAACGCCATCATCAAAAAATCGGAAATCTCCAAAAAAATGCAATTCTTTTCTAGAAGGTTTCTTTCCAACAGAATATATTCCATTGAATAATTCTAATTTTGAATAGTTTTCAAATTTAATATAATCAACATTCTTGACGTCTGAAATAAAATCTAATGCAGCCTTTTGAATTTCTTGAACAGCAGTAAGCTCAAAACTTAGATTTCCATCACAATCTTTATATTCATAAGGAGCTCTCACCGCTTTAACCAAACCATTTGAGTCCTCCATATATCCATTTACTGAACCATCCTGCTCTAAGAACAGAGTTTCAAAAAGTCCAACATAGCCTTTTCTTATGTCTACTGCATTTTCATCATTCAAAAAGTCAAATAAATATCCTGACATTTTTAAATCTGGGATTACTTTTGTATTTCTTTTGACATACGAAACCACCCCTGTATAATACCCCTGAATTTCGTGCTTGATACCAAGTTTTTCAAGGGTCTCAATCATGTACCGTTGCATACCGCCAGACCAGCCAATATCAACTATGGCAAATTTTCCATTAACATCATGATCCGATAGATATCGTGATAACAGCTCATATGATAATTGAGATTTTTTTACAATTAAAGGTTTAATTTTATCATAAAACTTATTGAAATTTTCATCGTTTACTATTTCTTTAGCATTAAGATTCATACCAATTTCAAATTGATATTGGTTTAACAGTTCTCTAATATCTGACTCTTTAATCCCCACACAATCCAATAACATTTCAAGTGTGAAGTAGCCTGACGGTGGTAACATATCAATAACCGTACCCAGTTCATTATCAATATATAATATAGGTACCCTTAATGCCTTTCGCGAAACTTCTAAATACGATATCGGAGTGTCAGTAAAGAAAGTCATCTCATAGGCTTTCTTCATAATTAATCCATCACGTGCAAAAAAGAAAATTTTCTCTGGCTTATAAGTTTGAAACTCTTTATGAAGCCAATTGATGTACCCCCATAAAAAAGGGCCAAAGTAATTATAGCCAAACCTATAGTACTCACTACTATTATTAGGTATTCGATTATTAATAAAACTATATAAAATATTATCTTTTAAATAATTTGTTCCAGCTACTGAGTTTCCATATACTTTGCTATAGGTAGTTGGGATTTGAAATGTTCCTATTCCGTTAGCCTCCGCTGCTTTTTTATCAGACTGATAGGAATCTCCAACGTGAACCCACTTTGATGCATCAATATTTTGACTTAGTTTCACCAATTCAAACAAGCTACCATCTGACTTAACGGCGTTATAATCTGTAGAAACAAAAAGTTGAGTATAGCCACTAAAACCTTCTCTATGTAAGATCTTAGCAATAAAATCAGATGGTAGATACATGTCCGATATTATGTAGATAGTCTTACCTTGTCTGATACATTCCTCGAAGATACCTACCATATCGATATTTGCATGTAAAAAACGAGACTCTGTATCTTTCTCCAATTTTATAAGGCTTTGTATTTCAACATCACTAATGCCAGGAAAATTATTGTAAATATCCTCTAAGGAAATCTCCTTTTTTTTACTTCTTTCTCTAGCGGTTTTCTCTGCTAATTTTCTTAATGTGGAAAAATTGCTAGCTAATTCACTAATTACAATATTTTCTGACATTACATCAAAAATATCGGTTGGTCGCTTAACATCTCTTTTCAATAAAGTATCAAAAACATCAAATGAAACGATTTGGTATTCTTGCAAATCTGAGATATCTAACTTCATTTTTCTAGGTGAAAGTATTTTTTGAAATATCTTATTCTTTAATCCCATTATTTCAACCTCAATAACTCTTCAACCTCACCTGCAAATGCATCAACAAATTGGCTGTTGTAACTTTTTGAATTATCTACTACAAATTTATCAGAATCTAGTTTTAATAATGCTTCTAATTCGCTGATATCAGTAACTGTAAAAATCGTAGATAATCGATTTTGGACAGCAATTGCAAATTCGATCTGATGATCATTTACATGCTCACCAAATTTCTCCAATCTAGGAACAACAATCGGTTTTTTTCCTTTAGCAATTGCTCCCATGAATGTCGCTGGACCACCATGCGTGATAATAATATCTGCACGATTCATGTAATCTTCCATTTCAGGATAAGAAATAATGTTTTTCCAGTCACAGTATTGAGGCTCATAAGTCGAAAAACCTGTCTGAATAAAAACCTCATCTGTAATAATACCTTCTTTTTTTAAACGATCAACTTCCTCAATAAGTCTATTAAAGGGCTGCTCGTGGGTCCCTACTGTAACAAAAATCATTAAAAAATACTCCCCAGATTAATAGCTTTGGGATAGACTTTTTTCATTTCCTCCCACTGAACGATAAATTTATCTGTCACTGGATACACCAACTTTCCAGTCACAGTCGGTTTATCTATTCTATCAAATACTTCTATATAAACCGTTTTCGCCCCAAACAGTTTACCCAGATAAAAAAATGGAACTGCTACCGCTGCTCCTGATGAAATAATAACGTCAGGTTTTTCTTTTCTTAAAATTTTAAGTGCTAAAAAAGTATTCTTTACTAAATTTTTAAAATTTCTGTTAGTAGGAAAATAGCACGGATAAAACTGCTCATCTTTTAAAATACTTCTTGCATCTTCTTTATCAAAGGTAACCCAAAAGCGGTCCTGTTCACTCCAAAAAGGTTTAAGCATATTCAAGTGTGCCAAATGCCCACCAGAAGAACCTACTAAACAAACTTTCATAATATACTCTACTTACTTCCCTCTCTTTTTAGTACGACTCCAAATGTTTTGGCAATAATTTTAATATCTTCACTGATGCTCCAATTTTGGATATACTTCATATCAAGTGCCACGACTTCTTCAAAGTCGGTAATGTCACTACGACCGCTAACTTGCCATAAGCCAGTGATTCCTGGTTTGGTTGTTAAGCGTTTGAAATGATGTAACTCATAGTGATGATACTCATCAAGCGTTGGTGGACGCGTGCCCACAACAGACATTTCACCTTTTAGGACATTGATAAATTGTGGTAATTCATCAAGTGACCAATCACGTAACTTATGTCCAAATGGGAAGATACGAGGGTCATCTTCCATCTTAAACATTAAGTCAGTATCCAAATCATTTTGTGCTAATAATTCTTTTTTGCGTTCTTCGGCATCGGTGTACATGCTTCTAAATTTGTAAATTTCAAAAACTTTACCATTTTTACCAACACGTTTTTGTTTGAAGATTAGGGGTCCTGGTGATTGTTTCTTGACTATTGGTGCAATAATAATAGCTACAATCCCAGTAATCACTAAGCCAACTAAAGCCATTGCAA
>OGJZ01002842.1_pt1 | contig 11651 bp, 9 predicted proteins | sample 1572321 | NCBI WGS metagenome assembly OGJZ01 (sample SAMEA2582086, study PRJEB24529) | metagenome | biome: Human gut stool | place: China | collected 2011 | reverse complement strand
GAATTGAAAATTTGTGGCCACGGGACGGTTCTTGCCCTCTACCGCTGCGCTCAAAATCGTTTCCGGGTAATTGTTTCCGAATTATTAAGGCGTAAAAATAAGTAGAGGTTGTGCTGCTCATGTATGTGGGTCACCGTTTGCTCCGAACGAAGTTCCTGCCCCTGTTTTGCAGCGGCGTTGACGAAAAGTCTGTATCACGTCCGGTCGGCTTATGAAATTTTCAAGGTACGTTTCCCATAAAGAAAAATACCGCCCAAGCAGCGCAGCGATGGATTTTGTCGGGGTGAATCGGCGGCAAAATGAATCGGGTGTGTTGCGGGGCGGTTAATCTTTCAGGGATGATCCACGGCGAGGCAGTGTTCAAAATGAACACGACCACATCTTGTGGATGGTTTCAAACCAATCCACAAAATCAGTGGGATTTGTGACAGAGAATATCATGTTTCGCAGGGTGCGTCAAGATGGTTTTGTGAAATTTATTGCGATAAAGTTGTGATAGTAGGACTTATTTGCTAGAAATTGAAACATCTTACAGAGAATTTTTACGCACAAATTGGAAAATCAGCACATCTGTGCTATACTCAGAGCAGAATTTGTTGAGCTAAAACGGAGGTATTGAACCATGGCAGAGAAAAACACCGCCGACATTGGATTTGAAAAGCAGATTTGGAATGCTGCCTGCGTGCTTCGGGGCAATATGGATGCTTCGGAGTATAAGGGTGTCGTCCTTGGTCTTATTTTCTTGAAATATATTTCGGATCGTTTTGAAGATAAGTACAATCAGCTGGTTGCAGACGGTGATGGCTTTGAGGAAGATCGTGACGAGTACACATCGGAAGGAATCTTCTTTGTGCCTGCTGGTGCGCGTTGGAGCGATGTTTCTGCAAAGGCACATGACCCCGAAATCGGTCAGGTAATCGATGATGCAATGCGTGCTATCGAAAAAGAAAACGCGCGCCTAAAAGATATTCTGCCGAAAAATTTTGCGCGTCCGGAACTAGATAAACGTCGGTTGGGCGAAGTTGTTGACCTATTTACGAACATCAAAATGATTGAACACGGCAGCGAAAAGGACATTCTGGGGCGCACTTATGAATACTGCCTGTCGATGTTTGCAGAGCAGGAAGGAAAGCGCGGAGGCGAGTTCTTTACACCGTCCTGCGTTGTGCGGACACTGGTGGAAGTGTTGCAACCATTTAAGGGACGAGTGTATGACCCTTGCTGCGGCAGTGGTGGTATGTTTGTTCAGTCTGCAAAATTTGTAGAGAACCATAGCGGAAATATCAACGACATCTCGATTTATGGACAGGATTCCAACCCGACCACATGGAAACTGGCGCAGATGAACCTTGCCATTCGTGGCATTGAACCCGACCTTGGAAAGTATGCGGCGGATACATTCCTTGACGACCAGCACCCGACCATGCGAGCAGACTATATCATGGCGAATCCACCTTTCAACCTGTCGAACTGGGGCGCAGAGCAGCTCAAAGATGATGTACGCTGGCAGTATGGTATGCCGCCTGCAAGCAACGCAAACTTTGCATGGCTTCAGCACATGATTTATCATCTTGCGCCGGGTGGCCGCATGGGTATGGTGCTTGCAAATGGTTCTCTTTCCTCTCAGTCTGGCGGTGAAGGTGACATCCGCAAAAATATTGTGAATGCTGACCTTGTGGATTGCATCATTGCCATGCCGACACAGCTTTTCTATACCACACAGATTCCGGTTTCGCTTTGGTTTATCTCCAAGCGCAAGAAACAGGCTGGTAAAACGCTGTTTATTGATGCCCGGAAGATGGGCGTTATGGTGAGCCGTAAGTTGCGGGAACTAGCCGATGAGGATATTAAAAAGATTGCCGATACCTACAATGCTTATGTTAATGGTACACTGGAAGATGTAAAAGGTTTCTGCGCAGTTGTTGATACGGAGAAAATTGCAGAGCAGGATTATATTTTAACGCCGGGTCGTTATGTTGGTGTTGAGGAACAGGAAGATGATGGTGAACCGTTTGAAGAAAAAATGGCTCGGCTGACTTCTGAACTTTCGGATTTGTTCAAGCAGTCACATAAGCTGGAAGCAGAAATTAAGGAGAAGTTGGGGGCGATTGGGTATGAAATCTGAATGGACATATCGCCCACTTGGTGAGCTTGTATCTTTTGCATCAGGAGGAACACCGAGTAAAAAAAGAGATGATTATTGGGGTGGAACTATTCCTTGGATTAGTGCAAAGACATTGAAAACGGAGAATATCGACACATCTGATTTGTTTATAACAGAAGAAGGGCTAAAAGCTGGAAGCAAGATTGCGCCGAAGGGAAGCATCTTACTTCTTACACGAGGAAGCGGTCTTTTTAATGGAATACCAATTGCTAGAGTTGAAAAAGATGTGGCTTTCAATCAAGATATAAAGTGTCTGGATTCATATGGAGAAGTGGAAAACGAGTTTATATTTTATTGGTTGTTGTCGCAAAAAGATTATTTGATGGCAAAGGTTGGAGTTACAGGAATTGGAGCGGGAAAATTTGATTTAGATTTTTTACAAAAGCTAATGATTCCGATTCCGAGTGAGCGAGAAAGAAAAAGTATCGTTGGATTCGCAAGTAGCATCAGCGAAAAAATTAGATGTAATGCAAAGGTAAACGATAATTTAGCGGCTTAAAGCTGGATATCACACACATCAATTTCCCCGGACATAATCTTTGGCAAAAGGGTATTTCTAAGAGCGGTAAGTTTTCGATCCTCAATTCGATTTGAAATAATCAAGTCAAAAAGTGGTTTTATTAAGGCACCAATTCGCTTATAATCGCATTTAGAGGGAATAATTACTTCTACCTTTTCAAGTTCTTCCCTTTTGATATGCCCCATAGTTGTTGCCTTATCTGCTGCAACAGCAATGAATCTGTCAAGATGATGTGCTGTCCACAAATAATAGAACCACTTGTCATAGTTATTCGAGGTCACTTTGAAAAGATGCTGATTTAATCCACAGGTTCCGCCACACCAAATATCAACCAAAAGACTACCCGACCAAGAAAATATAATATCTCCATCATGAATAATATACTCCGACTTGATACTGGGTGAGCAAAGCTCGCTGCTGGCATCGCAAATACCTTGTCTTAATTCTTTGATTTTTAATACGGGAAGTCCTGTTTCACCATCTTTAGGACGGTATTTTTGCATTGCCAGCCCATTCAAATAGTCTGCAATGTCCAAAAGATTTCCAGTTTTCCATCCATCTGGAAGAAAATCAAGGTCAAGGAAGTTCTCAGAAAAAATTGCTTTTACCTGAGCATATAAATTATCGTTTACTTAAATTTCAATAACTCTCACCAGTGGCGGGAGATTCTATGGAGAAACTGCCACTGCCGCCGTTCTCTGAAATCGTAATAAGGAGATACGGTGATGAAAAATCAGATTATCAACGAGATACAGCGAAAAATGCTGCCGTATCTCAATAACGAACAGTTGCTGCATTTGAAAGCAGTGCTGGAAGTGTCATTTCAAGGTGTCACAATTGAAATGGGTGAAGAACAGCCAAAGGCTGAGGAACAAGATTCGGCAGCAGCGTTCATTACGGCAAAACGGATAGAGGGCTGCTCCGAGAAAACATTGACCTATTATTCAAAAACTATTGCAGCGATGCTGAATGGTGTGGGAAAATCACCGCAGCAAATTACAACGGATGATTTGCGAAAATATCTGATGGATTATCAAACACGGCGGCGGTCGAGCAAAGTTACGATTGATAATATCCGGCGTATTCTTTCCAGTTTCTTCTCGTGGCTGGAAGATGAAGATTTTATTGTGAAAAGTCCTGTTCGTAGGATTCACAAAGTGAAAACTGCCAAAATCATCAAGGAAACGTATACGGATGAAGCGTTGGAACTGATGCGTGACAACTGTTCAACAGTACGAGATTTGGCGATTATTGATTTGCTTGCATCTTCTGGAATGCGTGTTGGCGAGTTGGTAACGCTTAATCGGGAGGATATCAACTTTAATGAGCGTGAATGCGTGGTATTTGGTAAAGGCAACAAGGAACGATTGGTATACTTTGACGCACGGACGAAGATCCACCTTCAAAATTATCTGGATGAACGGTCAGACAGCAATCCAGCACTCTTTGTGACATTGAAAGAGCCGCACGAGCGATTGATGATCGGTGGCGTGGAAACGATGCTCCGTGAATTAGGACGACGATTAAAGCTGAATAAAGTGCATCCGCATAAGTTCAGACGGACGTTAGCAACGTCAGCGATTGACAAGGGAATGCCGATTGAACAGGTGCAGCAGCTTTTAGGGCATCAGAAACTCGACACAACTATGCACTATGCAATGGTAAAACAACAGAATGTGAAATTGGCACATAGGAAATTTATTGGATGAGGTGAAAAGATGGCAGTTGTAAAATTGGCTGATATATGTCAAAAAATCGGAAGCGGTGCAACGCCACGAGGTGGAAAAGAGGCCTATCGAGCAGAAGGCATTGCTCTTGTAAGGAGCCAAAATGTTCTGGATTTTTCTTTTTCTAGTGATGGGCTAGCATACATCAATGATGAGCAGGCAGATAAGTTGAGAAATGTTGGACTTCAATCCGGAGATGTTCTTCTCAATATTACAGGCGACTCTGTTGCTCGCGCATGTTTAATGGACGATGATTACTTGCCGGGACGAGTGAACCAGCATGTTGCAATCATTCGTGTTGATGAAAGCAAGGCGGTAAATAGCTATCTGCTGTACTATTTACAATGGCGTAAAAGCCATCTGTTGCAGCTTGCATCAGCAGGCGCAACACGAAATGCGCTGACGAAAGGTATGATTGAGCAATTAGAAATTGACTTGCCTTCACTCGATGAGCAAAGAAAAGTCGTTGGAATTCTTGATTCTATTCAAAATAAAATAAAACTGAATCACGAGATAAACGATAATTTACTTTGGCAGGCACAGGCTCTTTATAAGGATCGTTTCATTGATTTGAAACCCTTCAATGGCAAGATGCCTCCAGATTGGCAACTTGGCACGGTTTCGGAAATCATAGAGCTACACGATTCCAAACGCATACCCCTTTCAAGCCGTGAACGTGCCAATCTCACAAAGATTTATCCGTACTACGGTGCCACCTCAGTAATGGACTATGTGGATAGGTATCTTTTTGACGGAATCTATCTACTCCTTGGTGAAGACGGTACTGTTGTAGACGACAAGGGCTTTCCGATTTTGCAGTATGTAGAAGGAAAGTTCTGGGTGAACAATCATGCCCACATTATCACGGGTAAGAATGGCTTTACTGTCGAAACGCTTTATTTGCTGTTCAGCTTAACCAATGTTCGGTCAATTGTTACTGGAGCCGTTCAGCCCAAAATTAGCCAAGCCAATCTGAACAACGTGTCCGTTGTCATACCATCGAAAGCGGAATTGAGTACCTTCAACTCAATCGTACAACCAATTTTTTCACAGATTCGCAATCTTCGTGCTGAAAGCGATAGACTTGCCTCCACTCGTGATATCCTGCTACCTCGGCTAATGTCCGGCGAAATTGATGCTGCCAATATTCAACTCTAAGCTGCTAAATTATCGTTTATAAAAGAAATGAAGGGATAATATGGAAGATTTTGATAATGCTAAGACAAGAAACCCGAGGGAATGCGTTGTTACAAACCTTAATAGCTACCTGACCTACATTTCTGATATAAAGGAAACCATAAAGAAAGAGGAAGGCGCGGAAGTAAGCGCAAAGCATTATTTCTTCCGTGGACAGGCCAGCAACGAATGGCATGTCATGCCGGGAGTGTTCCGTGGTGGGATGCTTCCACATGAAGCAGAATTGATAAACGCTGCCTACACACGGAATCCTGATGACTTCCGAAAGCTGACAACAGATTTTGAAAAGCTCGCAAAATTGCAACACTATGGGTTGCCAACAAGACTGTTGGATGTGACGGAAAACCCACTGGTGGCACTGTATTTTGCTTGCCAAAACAATCAAGAGAAAAAGATAACTGACGGGAAGACTACGTTATTGCCGCCGACCGATGGAAAAATCTATTATAAACGAGATTACGGAAAAAGTTATAGCGACATAGAGATCAAAGTGTTGGCATATTTAGCGAGTCATGAAATTTCGGGCGATTATACATTAGAAAAGCTGCTCTCGGATTTGAACAAGTATGGAATTTATACAGATAAAGAGGTAAAAGAGTGCGAGGCAAGCGAGTATAAAAGCTTGCTTTCGATTATTCAAAGAAATTATTTTGTGATTTCCAACTTGAATAATGAAAGATTGGTACGGCAAAGCGGCTCTTTTTTAATCTGCGGAAAATATAATGTTCAGCTGAAAGAAAAAATCGGACAGAGCATTGTTAAACGGGCATATAGTGATGTCCAAGATGAATTTGAACTTCAAAGTTTTAGAATACCAGCGGGAAGAAAAGACGCGATTTTAGAGGAACTGAGTTTTTACAATATCAACGAAGGGACGCTGTTCCCAGAACTTGAGCACCAGATGGCATATATTAAAAGCAATTATGCGAACACACAAAAGCCTATGGTTGATCGGTTTGTGAAAACAGAAGTTCCGATAACAAGTATTAGAGAAGTGCGCGATTCAGATGCTTCAGACGATAAAGTGGACGAGATTATTCGAGAAGTATTGCATAATGCTGTGCATCCAGAAATTTTTGATGATTGTTACGTTGCAATTCAAAAGAATCTGATGCCGGATTGGTATCGTAAGGAAATTGGACTCAGTAAAGTTCGATTGGCACTGACGGACACATTGGATAATGGTACGCCGATAGGACGTGCGATGGCAAAAAGAGCAGCACAGTCTATCGTTGAAAAGATTGTGAATGCCATTGCGCAAGAATCGAATACAGCAACTTCGGATAATAGTTGAGGAGAAAAATCATGCTTTCATTTACCGAAGATACCTTTGAACAAGCGGTCATAGAGCTATTTGAAAATATGGGTTACACCCACATTTATGCTCCTGATATGAACCGAACAGATTACAGCCGCCCTCTGCTGGACGATGTTTTGCGGGATTGTCTGGTGCGGCTGAATCGCAGCCTTCCGGCTGTGGCAATTGATGAAGCCATCCTGAAACTGAATGATTTTGATGCGGGAAGCCTGTTGCAGAAGAATATTATTTTTATGGACTATCTGCAAAACGGTATCACGGTCAAATACGCAGTCAAGGGTGAAGAACGGTCTTCGGTAGTAAAGCTGATTGATTATGCAGATGCAGACAAAAATGATTTCTATGTGGTAAACCAATATACCTTCGTGGAAAATGGAAACAACCGCCGTCCGGATATTATTTTGTTTATCAATGGTTTGCCGTTGGTTTTGATGGAACTGAAAAGTCCTTCTAAGGACGAAGTGGGTGCAGAAAACGCATACAACCAGATTCGGAACTATATGAAGGATATTCCTTCGATGTTCTACTATAATGCAATCTGCGTAATCAGCGACCTTTCGACCAACAAGGCAGGAACAATCACTTCTGGACTTGACCGTTTTATGGAATGGAAAACAAAAGACGGTGATTATGAAAACACCGCGTATGCGCAGTTTGATACCTTCTATGAGGGGATGTTCCAGAAAGCACGGCTACTGGACATTTTGAAAAATTTTATCCTGTTTTCCGGTGATGGGCAGAAGCCGATTAAAATTTTGGCTGGGTACCACCAGTATTTTGCAGTGCGAAAAGCTATCGAAAAGGCCAAGATTGCCACTAAAACGGATGGCAAGGGTGGTGTGTTCTGGCATACGCAGGGTAGCGGAAAATCACTGTCGATGGTATTCTATGCCCATTTGCTGCAAGAAGCTTTGGATAGCCCCACCATCGTTGTGATGACGGACCGCATTGATCTTGATGACCAGCTTTACACGCAGTTTGCCAAGTGCGCACCTTTCCTGCGTCAGACACCTGTACAGGCAACCAGCAAGGACAATCTAAGCAAGCTGCTGGATGGCCGAGAAGCAAACGGCATCATCTTCACCACGATGTTCAAGTTTGAGCGTGGCGAGAAGCCGCTTTCCGAACGGCGGAATATTGTGGTGATGGCCGATGAAGCCCATCGCGGACAATATGGTTTTGATGAGAAAATTATCATCAAAGAAAATGAACAGGGTGAAAAAGAAGCACATACAGTGATTGGAAATGCCCGAATCATCCATGATGCCCTGCCGAATGCAACCTACATAGGCTTTACAGGAACGCCGATTTCGGCAAAAGATAGAAATACGCGTGAAGTTTTTGGTGATTATATTGATGTTTACGATATGACACAGGCTGTGGAGGATGGCGCAACGCGTCCGGTTTACTACGAGAGCCGTGTTATCAAACTCCACCTCGACCAAAATACGCTGGCCTTGATTGATGCGACCTACGATGCGCTGGAACAGCAATCGGACGCTGCAACGATTGAAAAAAGCAAAAAGATGTTGGGGCAGATGGAGAGTGTGCTGGGGGCAGACTCTACCATTCAATCGCTGTGCGAAGATATTGTCAACCATTACGAAAAGTACCGCGCTAATCTTTTGACGGGCAAGGCGATGATCGTGGCGTATTCGCGCCCGATTGCGATGAAGATTTATCGAAAACTTCTGGAGCTGCGCCCGACATGGAACGAAAAAATCGGCGTAGTTATGACTGGTGGCAACAATGATCCGGAGGATTGGAAAGAAATCATCGGCACAAAATCTCACAAAGAAGAACTTGCCAGGAAATTCAAAGACAACGATGACCCGATGAAGATTGCCATTGTTGTGGATATGTGGCTGACAGGTTTTGATGTGCCTTCACTGGCTACGATGTATGTTTACAAGCCAATGCACGGATACAATCTGATGCAGGCCATCGCGCGTGTCAACCGTGTATTCAAGGACAAAGAGGGCGGCTTGATTGTAGATTACGTTGGCATTGCATCTGCCCTCAAAGCCGCTATGAAGGAGTATACCAAGCGTGACCAGTCCCGATATGGCGATATGGACATTGCCAAAGTTGCTTATCCAAAGTTTCAGGAAAAGCTTCAGGTGTGCAAAGATTTGTTGCACGGCTTTGATTTCAGCGGATTTATTGGCGGTTCTCCGTTGATGATGGCAAAGCTGGTCACTGGCGGCGTAAACTTTGTTCTGGACGCAAAAGCACCCAAGCGCAAAGATCTGTTCCTGCGAGAAGCTCTGTTGCTGAAACAGTCGCATTCGCTGTGTTCCAGCATGACCACGGAGCGGGAGCGACATGAAGCGGCCTATATGGAAGCAGTCCGTTCTACGGTGGTGAAGATCACCTATGGTGGGAGTGGCGGCAAGACACTTTCTTTGAAAGAAATCAATGCTCAAATCAATGAACTGCTGAAAGCAAGTATCCAGAGTCAAGGTGTTATCAGTTTGTTTGACAGCAAGCAGGCGGATGAAAATATCAGCCTGTTTGACCCGGCGGTGTTGGATGAAATTTCAAAAATGAAAGAGAAGAACATTGCCGTAGAAATTTTGAAAAAACTTATGGCAGAGCAAGTTTCACTGTATAAACGGACAAATGTTGTGCAGTCTCAGAAGTTTTCAGAAAAGATTACACAGTTGATGAACTCTTACTACAATGGCTTGATTACAAACGAGGAGGTCATCAAGGAACTTCTGAAAACGGCACAGGAGATTACAGAACTGTATAACAACGGTAAAAAGCTGGGCTTGACGCAGGAAGAACTGGCTTTTTACGATGCTCTGACAAAGCCGGAAAACATAAAGGACTTCTATCAAAATAATGAATTGATTGACTTGACCAGAGAACTTACGGAAATGCTGCGCAAAAATCGGACGATAGACTGGCAGAAAAAAGAAACTGCCCGTGCGAGTATGCGTAAGATGGTGAAGCACTTGCTGAAAAAATATAAGTATCCACCGGAAGATTATGATACGGCAATCAGCACGGTCATTAGCCAGTGTGAGATGTGGACGGACAATATGACGATTTGAGGAGGAAGAGTAAAAAATGACATTAGAGCAAATTGAGTCCATCTTTAATAAGCTTCAAGAAGGAAGTTCCTTAAGCCTTCAACTCCTCAAAATTAAGGTGTCGGCAAAAAATAAAACAAGTTATTCTACTTGTAAGGTCAATCTTTCACCAGAGGGAAGACTGACTCATTTTGTTGGTGAAATTTCTGATCATTACAAAAAAGAATTTAAGAAATATCATACCGTAAAAGAATATGATGGGAGTGCTGATGCACAAACAATTTATGAGCTACCAGCGGAAAATGTATTGATTTGTGATGAATTTAAAACACTTCAAGAAGCGATATCGAAACCAGATGTGGAAATTAATCCTTTGAAATTTTCCGCATCGGCTCAGCTAATCAAAGAAACCCTAAGTATAAATGGAGAAGATTATCGTATTAAACTTTTTTCAATGCAAAATCCGATTACAACATTGCGGCATAAATTTTGGGAATCGAGCGGCACATTTAGCGAAATCGATAACAAAGTACTTTCACTCAGAACCAACTTGGATATTATAATAATAGACGATACAGCCTATATGCTATCCATGGCAGGAGAAAAACTTTTTAATATAGAAAGAGCATATAAGGGAATCTGTTTGCAAAAAGTTGCAGCAGTAGAAAAAATGTGCATTGTGACAGATTTTGAGTTGTTTAGGACATGTGCATCAAGTGGCCATAATCCGAGAAGATTTGTGGCTTTTAATGACGAGCATTTAAAAAAGTTAGAAAATTCGGATGATAGAAGACGTTTGGCCGAAAAGTTTGGTCTTCCGTTGCTTGAAGGAAAATTCGACACAACACAAAACGGTGTTTCTGAAAAGCTTGTTAAACTGCTATGTAATAAAGGTATGGTTGACCCATTTGATGATCTTCCGATGGAAGTGTCCAGTCCTCGAAAGTGGGAGTGAATAGAGTGTCAAAACTTTTTACAAGCGCATTGTTTTTCATATCATTTGCGCCATTATGGTTGTCTGTTATTTTTGTTGACACTGTGAGTCTTTTAGAAGATACTCAGTCATCAGGTATAGAGAAGATAGGCATTTCAACAATACTAGTTGTCTTTTCAATATCTCTTGTTTTCGTGTTAAAAAAACTTCGAGTAGAAGCAAACTCTGAAGCTGAAAGATATACAATACTTACTGTTACCGAAGAAAAAACGGTGACATCAGAATTTTTACTTTCATATATTTTACCATTGTTTGCATTTGACTTCACACAATGGAAAAGCGTTGCGTTGTTTTTGATATTTTTTCTCACACTTGGTTTTTTGTGTGTTAAGCACGAAACATTTACAGTAAATATTGTGTTAGAGGTGTTTGGCTATCAATTTTATAGATGTGATTTGGAGGATGAAGATGGAAACGGTATCACATGGATGATTATTAGCAGAACAGACCTAAAAGGATGTGTTGGAGACAGTGTGTACCTTAGACCGTTGAATAATGAGTGCCGGTTGAATGCTTCAACTCGATGAGATATAAATCTGAAAAATTAGGTGTTGACTTTTAAATCCTTTCCATGTAAAATTTGATTAAAGAATACTATTATTGAAAAAGTGAAAGGCTACTTTATGGGAAAGATGATTTTAGATGACCTCCGCAAGCGTCTGGAACGTCTGGACGAAGATGCAGACCTGATGA
>OGJZ01002840.1_pt1 | contig 11659 bp, 8 predicted proteins | sample 1572321 | NCBI WGS metagenome assembly OGJZ01 (sample SAMEA2582086, study PRJEB24529) | metagenome | biome: Human gut stool | place: China | collected 2011 | reverse complement strand
TGAGTTTGTTCTGCTGGCTGAGGGGGAAGGCCCGGACGATGCGGCATCGCTGGCGAATTCGCTGGTGCGCGCGATCGATAGCCCGTTCAACCTCGAGCACTATGAACTGATGGTCACCCTCAGCATTGGGATCGCGCTGTATCCTCACGACGGCAAAACCGAACGTGAGCTCATGTTTAACGCCGATGCGGCGATGTACCATACTAAGCATATGGGCCGGAACGGTTACCACTTTTTCCAGCCCTCGATGAATACGCTGGCGCAGACCCACCTTCAGTTAATGAACGATCTGTGGATGGCGATCGATCGCAATGAGCTCCGCCTGCTGTATCAACCAAAATTTCACGCCCCCGCCGGCCCTCTCCTTGGATTTGAGGCGTTATTGCGCTGGCAGCATCCTAAGCAGGGGTTACTGACCCCGGACCTTTTCCTGCCGCTGGCGGAAAAAACGGGGCTGATTATCCCTATCGGCAACTGGGTAATTAATGAAGCCTGTCGCCAGCTGCGTGAATGGCATCTTCAGGGACATCAAAGCTGGTCAATGGCGGTAAACCTGTCGACGCTGCAGTTTGAACAGCCTTCGCTGGTCAACACGGTTCTCAACTGCCTGGCACTTCATCATGTGCCACCAGAAATGTTGATCCTGGAGGTGACGGAAACCACGGCCATGAGCAACCCGGATGAAAGTGTACGGGTGCTGACAGAGCTGACGAAAGCGGGCGTAAAGGCCTCCATTGATGATTTTGGCACCGGCTATTCAAGCCTGCTGTACCTCAAGCGCTTACCCGCCTGTGAATTGAAAATCGACAGGGCGTTCGTGAAAGAGCTCAGTGGAGAAAGCGAGGATGCCACCATTGTCTCCGCGATTGTGGCCCTCGCCAAAACACTCAATCTGAAAGTCGTGGCTGAAGGCGTAGAAACCGAAGCACAGCAGGCCTTTTTGACCGAGTTGAGCTGCAACACCCTTCAGGGTTATCTGTTAGGTAAACCCGTCAGCGCGCAAACCATAGAGGCGCTTTGTGCGCGAGGGGAGATGCTACCTGGCGCAGGGCTGTAAGCATCATCAGGCGATACGCGAATGACAGGGAGTGTCGCCAGAATGCTATCGACCAAGGCGGGCGCCTGCTGATAAAGATTGAAACTTTCGTTATTCATTAACCAGTTTTTAATTATTCCGCTAAAAAAGCCGTGGAATACGATCAAGGTCAGATCAACATTTACCTTTGGCGAAATGATGTTCCGTGAAATACAGGCCTCCAGCGAGGCACGCAGCGTGTCATAATTGAATCCAATCCGTTTTCTGATGTCTCTCTCTGAAATCATGTCACTGCTAAATTCACATTTATGATACAAAATTTGTAAAAGTGCGCATTGTCGAGGCTCACGCGCAATATACTGCAACGCAGTAATAAATTGCTCACGAAGTATTAACAATGGATCATCACCTTCGGAAAGGGAAAGCCTGTCGCGAATAATGTCGCGAAGCGGTAATTGCTGCTCCCAGATGGCATTAAATATTTCAGCTTTACTGGTGAAGTGCCAATAGATTGCACCGCGCGTCACATTTGCAGCATCCGCGATGTCCGTCAGCGTGGTGTTGGCTACGCCACGCGTCGCAAACTGCCCGATAGCCGCCTCAATCAACTGCTGCCGGGTTTGTTGAGCTTCTTCTTTCTTTTTCCGCGCCATAGACAACGACTCGCTACTCACAAAGTTTATACGTAACACAGGTCAGGAGAACGAAAGTATTCACCAATTCCCGTTTTAGTTTTGCACAAAAAAAGTCAATCTTCTTAATTTATAGTTTAGCTAAATACATATTTAAGTTTAAATTCATGCCATGAATAAATGAGGTACATTAAGCGCTATTTAACTGATTAGCTTGCAGGAAGAAGACAGAGAAATAAACCGAGTCTGATTCTGATTTTTCTGCTCAGACCTTGCCATTCGCACTTATAAATTAAAAAACATTAAATACCCTCATTATTATACGCAGCTACATTTTATTTTTTTATCCCGCTGCCCCTGCTACCGATTCATGCTAAATATCGGTTACCGGGTATTTAAAGGAACAGTAATGACGAATCATTTCAGACGCTTACCCTTAGCCGGTTTCATTGTCTGCGCTGTGCTGCTCTCAGGATGCGATGGCCAGGAAAACCAACAACAACATCCGCAGGCTCCCCAGGTCACTGTGCATATTGTGAAAAGCGCACCGCTGGCTGTCACCACTGAACTCCCGGGCAGAACAGATGCGTTCCGCGTTGCAGAGGTTCGTCCGCAGGTTAGCGGTATTATCCTGCGTCGCAACTTCACCGAGGGCAGCGATGTAAAAGCTGGAGATTCGCTTTACCAGATTGATCCTGCAACCTATCAGGCGGCTTACGACAACGCCAAAGGCGAGCTGGCGAAGGCCCAGGCGGCAGCCAATATTGCTCACCTGACGGTGAAACGTTATCTCCCGCTGGTCGGTACACAGTATGTCAGCAAGCAGGAGTATGACCAGGCCGTGGCCACGGCCCAGCAGGCAGACGCCAGCGTCGTCGCCGCCAAAGCGGGCGTTGAAAGCGCGCGCATCAACCTTGCCTATACCAAAGTGACATCGCCCGTTGATGGTCGCACCGGTAAATCCAGCGTAACGGAAGGGGCGCTGGTCACCAACGGGCAGGCAGCGGCGCTGGCAACGGTTCAGCAGCTTGATCCGATGTATGTCGATGTCACCCAGTCCAGTAATGATTTTTTGCGCCTGAAGCAGACGAGCCTGCAAAAAGGCGATACCGCCAGCAGCGTTGAGCTACTGATGGAGAACGGGCAGCCCTATCCGCTGAAAGGCACATTGCAATTCTCAGACGTCACGGTGGATCAAAGTACCGGCTCGATTACCCTGCGCGCCATTTTCCCGAATCCTCAACATCTGCTGTTACCGGGTATGTTCGTTCGCGCCCGGATTGATGAAGGTACGCAGCCGGATGCGATTCTGGTTCCCCAGCAAGGCGTGACTCGTACGCCACGAGGCGATGCCACCGTGATGGTGGTGAACGATAAAAATCAGGTTGAGTCTCGCACCGTCGTTGCGCCTCAGGCGATTGGCGACCGCTGGCTGGTGACGGAAGGGCTGAAAAACGGTGACCGCGTGATTGTTAGCGGGCTACAAAAGGTCAGACCGGGCGTAACCGTCGTCGCTACGCCTGATACCACCACCGCTCCAGCCAGTTAAGGGACGACGACATGGCTAATTTCTTTATTCAGAGACCGGTTTTCGCCTGGGTACTTGCCATCATTTTGATGATTGCTGGTGGGCTGGCCATTCTCAAACTTCCCGTCGCACAGTATCCGACCATTGCGCCTCCCGCCGTGGCGATATCCGCGACCTACCCGGGAGCAGATGCTCAAACGGTGCAGGATACCGTAACCCAGGTTATCGAGCAGAACATGAACGGTATCGATAACCTGATGTATATGTCCTCCACCAGCGATTCAGCGGGTAACGTCACCATCACCCTGACCTTCGAGTCCGGAACCGATCCGGACATCGCCCAGGTGCAGGTGCAGAACAAGCTGCAGCTCGCCATGCCGCTGCTGCCGCAAGAGGTGCAGCAGCAAGGGATTGGCGTTGAGAAGTCCAGCAGTAGCTTCCTGCTGGTCGCCGGTTTTGTTTCAGACAACAAAAACCTCACGCAGAATGACATCTCCGACTATGTTGCCTCGAACGTCAAAGATGCAATCAGCCGAACGTCTGGTGTCGGTGACGTGCAGCTGTTCGGCGCCCAATATGCGATGCGTATCTGGCTCGACAGCAATGCGATGAACAAATACCAGCTGACGCCGCTGGATATTATCAACCAGCTGAAAACGCAGAACGACCAGATAGCGGCAGGCCAGTTGGGCGGGACGCCATCCATCCCAGGACAGCAGCTGAATGCCTCGATCATCGCGCAAACCCGCCTGAAATCACCGGAAGAGTTTGGCCGCGTGACGCTCAAGGTGAACCAGGACGGCTCAATGGTGCATCTGAAGGATGTGGCTCGCATTGAGCTGGGTGGCGAAAACTACAACATGGTGACAAAAATCAACGGGCAGGCGGCAACCGGCCTGGGGATTAAGCTGGCAACAGGGGCAAATGCGCTGGATACAGCGGCAGCCATCAAGAGCAAGCTGGCACAACTGCAGCCGTTCTTCCCGCAGGGGCTAAAAGTCGTCTACCCCTATGACACCACACCGTTTGTGAAAATCTCCATCCACGAAGTGGTGAAGACCCTGTTTGAAGCGATTATTCTCGTCTTCCTGGTTATGTACCTGTTCCTGCAAAACCTGCGGGCAACGCTCATCCCGACTATCGCGGTTCCGGTCGTTCTGCTGGGTACCTTCGCGGTTCTGGCGGCGTTCGGTTTCTCCATCAATACCCTGACAATGTTCGGCATGGTGCTGGCGATAGGTCTGCTGGTTGATGACGCTATCGTGGTCGTTGAGAACGTTGAACGCGTCATGGTCGAGGACAAGCTGCCGCCGAAAGAGGCTACGCAGAAATCGATGGGACAGATCCAGGGAGCACTGGTGGGGATCGCCATGGTGCTCTCGGCGGTCTTTATCCCGATGGCCTTTTTTGGCGGCTCGACGGGGGCGATCTATCGCCAGTTCTCGCTGACCATCGTTTCCGCTATGGCATTGTCAGTACTGGTTGCGCTAATCCTGACGCCAGCGCTCTGTGCAACGTTGCTTAAGCCTGTTTCAGCCGATCATCATGAGAAAAAAGGGGGCTTCTTCGGCTGGTTTAATGCGCTCTTTGATAAGAGTGTTGAGCACTACAGTAACAGCGTGAGCGGTATCTTGCGCAAGACCGGACGCTATCTGTTGGTGTACGTCATTATTGTCGGTGGAATGGCGGTGCTCTTCCTGCGCTTACCGACCTCCTTCCTCCCCGAAGAGGATCAGGGGGTGTTTATGACAATGGTTCAACTCCCCGCAGGTGCAACCCAGACGCGTACTCAGCAGGTTCTCGACCAGGTTCAGGACTACTACCTGAACAAAGAGAAAGCAAATGTTGAATCCGTCTTTACCGTAAACGGCTTTAGCTTTAGCGGCCAGGGTCAGAACTCCGGTATTGCCTTCATCAGCCTGAAGCCCTGGGAAGAGCGTCCTGGGGCGGAAAATGGCGTTGAAGCCATTGTGGGTCGCGCGACAAAAGCTTTCAGTCAGATTAAAGACGGCCTTGTATTCCCGTTTAACCTGCCCGCTATTATTGAGTTAGGTACCGCAACGGGCTTCGACTTTGAACTTATCGATCAGGCTAACCTGGGGCATACCCAGCTGACGCAGGCGCGTAACCAGCTGCTCGGCATGGTGAAAGAGCATCCTGACCTGCTGGTGCGCGTACGTCCAAACGGTCTTGAAGATACGCCTCAGTTCAAACTGGATGTCGATCAGGAGAAAGCACAGGCGCTGGGCGTCAGTCTTTCTGACGTCAACCAGACGATTTCGACGGCCTTAGGGGGCACCTATGTGAATGACTTTATCGATCATGGCCGCGTGAAAAAAGTCTATGTACAGGCCGACGCGAAATTCCGTATGTTGCCAGGGGATATTAACAACCTTTATGTGCGCAGCGCGAACGGGGAAATGGTGCCGTTCTCAGCCTTTAGCAACGCTCACTGGGTTTATGGTTCACCTCGTCTGGAGCGCTACAACGGAATGCCTTCGATGGAGATCCTCGGCGAATCAGCCCCGGGTAAAAGTACCGGTGAGGCCATGGCTATGATGGAAAGCCTCGCGGCAAAATTGCCTTCCGGCATCGGTTATGACTGGACAGGAATGTCTTACCAAGAGCGACTTTCGGGTAACCAGGCGCCTGCACTGTACGCCATTTCACTGATCGTGGTGTTCCTGTGTCTGGCAGCGCTGTATGAAAGCTGGTCCATTCCGTTCTCCGTTATGCTGGTTGTGCCGTTGGGGGTCATCGGGGCCCTTCTCGCAGCCTCGCTGCGCGGGTTAAACAATGACGTCTATTTCCAGGTCGGCCTGCTGACCACAATTGGTCTGTCGGCGAAAAACGCCATCCTGATCGTCGAATTTGCTAAAGACCTGATGGAGAAAGAAGGTAAAGGCATCATTGAAGCTACGCTTGAAGCGTCAAGGATGCGCCTTCGACCGATCCTGATGACCTCCCTGGCCTTTATCCTTGGCGTCATGCCGCTGGTGATCAGTACCGGAGCCGGGAGCGGTGCGCAAAACGCCGTCGGTACGGGTGTGATGAGGGGAATGCTTTCCGCAACGCTTCTGGCGATTTTCTTCGTGCCCGTCTTCTTTGTGGTTGTTCGTCGACGCTTTACCCGCCATAAAGATTAACATTTCCCTAAAAAGGCACCTCTGGTGCCTTTTTTATTTTTAACATAAACAATGAATTAGGCATTAAGCAAAAGCCATGTTAAAAAATACAGTGATTTGCATTAAGTAAAAACACTCTCTTACCCCTTCATAATGTCTCCATTAATTCGTCCGGAAATCGATTTTTCTCCACGATTTTTACAAACTACATAATTTGAGATTATTCCTCGTGTAACGCGGACTTACCCCGGTGGTAAAATAACCTCCAGTTCGTTAATTGCCCTCCTGGCTTTATAGCGGACGAGAAATAATACTGAGGTAACATCATGAAAAGATTCATTTCCGTTGCACTACTCGCTGCGCTGCTTGCTGGTTGCGCGCACGACTCTCCATGTGTACCGGTTTACGACGACCAAGGCCGACTGGTTCATACCAATACCTGTATGAAAGGCACCACCCAGGACAACTGGGAAACAGCAGGTGCTATCGCTGGCGGCGCTGCCGCAGTGGCGGGCTTGACGCTGGGTATTGTTGCCCTGACGAAGTAACATCAGTTAAGAAAGCGCGGCTCTGGCCGCGCTTTTGCTTTTAATCAGTGCACTATTTTCAAAGAAGTAAAAAAATAGCCCCGTATTTATTCGTGCCTTTCATTTCAGCCTGAAGCCAGTCACATCTTTTTCGTACACTTTTTTAAATTACCTGTTCTATTGTGATGATTTTCACACATTAATATTATTGACTACCCTGCCAATATTCACTCTGGAAACTATCTCTTCTTTTCTCTGGCGCGACTCAAAACTTTTGCTCCAATTTGTGGCACAGGTTGTAATTTCGCACCGTTCCAGGGCGCTCGTTTTATTTAAGCCTGTCTACACTCAGCATTAAGCGTTCACTCATCTCTTATTTTGCCGAACGCAAAACTGGCATTACGTTTGCTTTATAAACGTTGGCCAAAGCCACAGACAGGTAAAGCGTTTAAAAACGCCTCTATAACGATAAATTTCGCCACACAGGAAGCATTATGAAAAAGACGATGATAGCCAGCCTGGCCGCTGCAGGTATGATGTTTGCCGTAGCCGGTCAAGCCCATGCGGGAACGACACTGGATGCCGTTAAAAAGAAAGGTTTTGTTCAATGTGGTATCAGTGACGGTTTGCCTGGCTTCTCTTATGCCGATGCGAACGGTAAATTTACCGGTATTGATGTAGATGTCTGCCGCGGTGTTGCCGCCGCCGTTTTTGGCGATGACAGCAAGGTAAAATATACCCCGCTGACGGCAAAAGAACGCTTTACGGCACTGCAGTCCGGCGAGGTTGACATGCTCTCCCGTAATACCACCTGGACCTCCTCCCGCGACGCGGGTATGGGGATGTCATTTACGGGCGTGACCTATTATGACGGGATCGGCTTCCTGACCCACAATAAAGCAGGCCTGAAAAGCGCCAAAGAGCTGGATGGTGCCACCGTTTGTATTCAGGCGGGCACCGATACCGAGCTGAACGTCGCCGATTATTTCAAAGCAAATAACATGAAATACACGCCAGTGACATTCGACCGCTCGGATGAGTCGGCTAAAGCGCTGGAATCCGGCCGTTGCGACACGCTGGCTTCTGACCAGTCACAGCTGTATGCCTTACGCATTAAGCTGAGCAATCCGGCAGAGTGGATTGTCCTGCCTGAAGTGATCTCCAAAGAACCTCTCGGCCCTGTCGTTCGTCGCGGCGATGAAGACTGGTTCTCTATTGTTCGCTGGACGCTGTTTGCCATGCTGAACGCAGAAGAGATGGGCATCAACTCGAAAAACGTGGATGAGAAAGCGGCTAATCCATCTAACCCGGATATGGCGCACCTGCTGGGTAAAGAAGGCGATTTCGGCAAGGATCTGAAGCTGGATAACAAGTGGGCCTACAACATCATCAAACAGGTGGGCAACTACTCTGAGATCTTTGAACGCAACGTGGGATCGGAAAGCCCGCTGAAGATCAAACGCGGCCAGAACAATCTCTGGAACAACGGCGGTATTCAGTACGCGCCACCAGTACGTTAAGTCATAGCTGTAACGGGCACTGCTCATGCAGTGCCCACTCCAGAGTCATGGTTACTGAGGTTTCTTTATGTCCCATCGCCGCTCAGCCGTAAAAGGATCGCTATCCTTTTCTCATCCCGCGGTCCGCGCCTGGCTATTCCAGATTATTGCTATTGTTGCGGTTGTTCTCATCGCCGTGTATCTCATCCATAACACCATCACCAACCTGAACAATCGCGGCATTACCTCCGGTTTTGCGTTTTTGGATCGCAGCGCGGGCTTTGGCATTGTTCAGCATCTTATTGATTACCAGGAAGGTGACACGTACGGACGCGTATTCGTGGTCGGTTTACTGAATACGCTGTTGGTATCGGCGCTTTGTATCGTCTTCGCGTCGATACTGGGCTTCTTTATTGGCCTGGCACGTCTTTCAGATAACTGGCTCCTGCGGAAACTGTCGACTGTTTATATCGAGACGTTCCGCAATATCCCCCCGCTGCTGCAGATCTTCTTCTGGTATTTCGCCGTACTGCGTAACCTTCCTGGTCCCCGTCAGGCCGTCGACGCGTTTGAGCTGTTTTTCCTGAGTAACCGTGGGTTGTCCATTCCTTCTCCTCAGCCGGGCGAAGGACTGTACGCTTTCATCGGCGCGATTGTGATAGCGCTTGCCCTCTCCGCTGGGGTATTCCGTTTTAACCGCAAGCATCAGATCAAAACCGGTCAGCTTCGTAGAACCTGGCCCACCGCAGTCATCCTGATCGTTAGCCTGCCGCTAGTGGCACACTGGCTGTTTGGCGCCGCGTTGCACTGGGATGTTCCCCATCTGCGAGGCTTTAACTTCCAGGGTGGAATGGTGTTAATTCCTGAACTGGCGGCCCTGACATTGGCGCTATCGATTTATACCTCAGCCTTTATCGCTGAGATTATTCGTGCCGGGATCCAGGCCGTCCCGCACGGGCAACACGAAGCGGCACGCTCACTAGGATTACCGCATACGGTGACGCTTCGTCAGGTCATCATTCCACAGGCATTACGGGTCATCATTCCGCCGCTGACCAGCCAGAATCTCAACATTGTCAAAAACTCGTCGCTGGCCGCCGCTATTGGTTACCCGGATATGGTGTCCCTCTTCGCCGGAACCGTGCTTAACCAGACCGGACAAGCCATTGAAACCATCGCCATCACCATGTCTGTCTATCTCATCATCAGCCTGGTAATTTCACTGCTGATGAACCTCTATAACCGTCGTATAGCACTGGTCGAGCGCTAAGGATCTATGATGACAAAAGCGATACTGTCGCACGCCTCGCGCCCTGCCAACTCGACAGGTGGACGTTTCATTCTCTGGGCGCGAAAGAATCTGTTCTCCAGCTGGAGTAACAGCCTGCTGACGATTGTCTGCCTGTGGCTCATGTGGGAATTGATTCCTCCCCTGCTGAACTGGGCGTTTTTACAGGCCAACTGGGTCGGTTCAACCCGAGCTGACTGTACAAAAGCCGGTGCCTGCTGGGTGTTTATTCATGAACGTTTCGGTCAGTTCATGTATGGATTGTATCCGCATGAACAGCGCTGGCGGATTAATCTGGCGCTGGTTATCGGCCTGCTCTCTGTTGCGGTCATGTTCTGGAAAAAGTTACCTCATCGTGGACGCTATATTGCCGTCTGGGCAGTGGTTTATCCAATTATTGTCTGGGTGCTCTTGTATGGCGGTTTTCTGGGGCTGGAACGCGTTGAAACACGCCAATGGGGTGGGCTGACGCTGACGTTGATTATCGCGTCAGTGGGGATAGCCGGTGCTCTGCCGTGGGGGATTTTACTTGCCCTCGGACGGCGTTCAAAAATGCCGATCGTTCGCGTGCTCTCCGTTATCTTCATTGAGTTCTGGCGCGGCGTACCGCTTATCACCGTTCTGTTTATGTCATCGGTCATGCTGCCGCTATTTATGGCAGAAGGAACAACGATCGACAAACTGATTCGTGCCCTGGTCGGGGTAATTCTCTTCCAGTCCGCCTATGTCGCTGAAGTTGTGCGCGGTGGTCTGCAGGCGTTGCCTAAAGGCCAGTACGAAGCGGCGGAATCACTGGCTCTCGGTTACTGGAAAACGCAGGGACTGGTGATTCTTCCACAAGCACTCAAGCTGGTCATCCCGGGCCTGGTCAACACGATCATTGCCCTCTTCAAGGATACCAGCCTGGTGATCATCATCGGGTTGTTCGATCTCTTTAGCAGCGTACAACAGGCAACCGTTGACCCTGTCTGGCTGGGCATGTCCACCGAAGGATATGTCTTTGCTGCCCTGATCTACTGGATCTTTTGTTTTAGCATGTCGCGCTACAGCCAGCATCTGGAAAAGCGCTTTAACACCGGGCGTACACCGCACTGAGGAAAATATGAGCCAAATAACTATGACACCCGCCGACGCGATGATTACGCTGGAAGACGTGAACAAATGGTACGGACAGTTTCATGTCCTGAAGGATATTAATCTTAAGGTCAAGCAGGGAGAGCGCATCGTCCTGTGCGGCCCGTCCGGCTCCGGGAAATCCACAACCATTCGCTGTATTAACCACCTTGAAGAGCATCAGCAAGGACGCATCGTGGTTGATGGTATCGAGCTGAATGAAGATATCCGCAATATCGAACGCGTGCGTCAGGAAGTGGGAATGGTATTTCAGCACTTTAATCTTTTTCCGCACCTGACCGTTCTGCAGAACTGTACGCTCGCACCGATTTGGGTACGAAAGATGCCGAAAAAGGAAGCCGAGGCGTTGGCAATGCACTATCTGGAGCGTGTACGTATCGCAGAGCATGCCAATAAGTTTCCTGGTCAGATATCGGGTGGACAGCAGCAGCGTGTGGCTATCGCCCGTTCGCTGTGCATGAAACCCAAAATCATGCTGTTTGACGAACCGACATCTGCGCTGGATCCGGAAATGGTGAAGGAGGTTCTGGATACCATGATTGGGCTGGCCCAATCCGGCATGACCATGCTGTGCGTCACGCATGAGATGGGATTCGCGAGAACCGTGGCCGACCGGGTGATCTTTATGGATCGTGGGGAGATTGTTGAGCAGGCGCCGCCGGATGAGTTCTTTGCGCATCCGAAGTCAGAACGTACGCGAGCATTCCTGTCGCAGGTGATTCATTAATCAGATCTTTTTGCCCGGTGACGCTGCGCTTGCCGGGCCTACCGTTTTCACGAGAATCATAACGCAAAAAGGCCATCCTTTCGGATGGCCTTCTCACTTATTTGATGTCTGGCAGTTCCCTACTCTCACATGGGGAGACCCCACACTACCATCGGCGCTACGG
>OGJZ01002827.1_pt1 | contig 11702 bp, 9 predicted proteins | sample 1572321 | NCBI WGS metagenome assembly OGJZ01 (sample SAMEA2582086, study PRJEB24529) | metagenome | biome: Human gut stool | place: China | collected 2011 | reverse complement strand
AATATGGCAGAAATACTGCCGAAATAGAGGTTTTTCTTTTCATAAATCAGATGCACATGGATAACTTTAGTCATAATTATATAGCATTTATTTGACTACAAATATACCAAATATTATCTATATGGAATAATTTGGATAAAATAAAAAAGGGAAGCGCGTCAGGTATTCCCCCACTCCACTTGCATAAACCGATCCGTTTGACTATCTTTGTATATGAGAGCTGATCTGGAAAGGTTCATGGAGAATAACCGGTGAACAAACCCGAAATCTCCCCTATCCTACCTTCAATGTAAAGCAATCCATTTGAACGGCGTTCAAACGAGGCTAAAATGTAAGCCCAATGTAAAGCGATGTAAACGTTTCGTTTTTCCAAGTCACTCTCCCCTACTTCATCATAACGCTTTGACAACCAAAGCAATCAGTCATTTTCAAGCCGACCACATATTGACACGTTTCGTTTTTCCCCCCTTAGTCGGTAGCTCCTCTCTTTCATCAAATGGACGCTACGGTAATCAACCTGGAATGTCCCGTCACTTCGGTTCGTTCGCCGCTACACAAGAAATATATCTTTCGCGCGGAACCGAGATGGATGGAAGAATTGGTTAAAGCCGGCATCAGTCATGCGGCTTTAGCGAATAATCATACTATGGATCAGGGACGAAGCGGATTGACAGATACTTATCAGCATCTCTTATCGGCAGGAATCACTCCGATAGGATATGGTAATACTTCTTCCGAGAGTTGCCAACCCGTAGTGATAAAGAAAGGAAAAATTAAAGTAGCACTCTTCAATTCAGTTACACTTCCTTTGGAGAATTGGGTATATTTAGAAAATGATCCCGGTATTTGCCAGCAAACCACGGAAGAAATAGAAGAGGAAATCAAGAACTTCAAACAAGAGAATCCCGAAAGTTATGTGGTCGTTATTCTCCATTGGGGAATTGAGTACCAATCCTCTCCTACTCTAAACCAAAGAAAGGGAGCACACCGACTCGTTCGTGCAGGTGCGGATGTTATCATCGGACATCATCCGCACATCATTCAGAAAGAGGAATATTTCAATGGTAAGCCTATCTTTTATAGTCTGGGCAACTTTGTATTCGACCAACGAAAACCGGAAACATCACAAAGCCAGATTGTGCAGCTTGATTTCACATCTACGACATGCAAAGTTAAAGTGCATCCTGTAACGATCCATCAATGCAAACCGGAAATGCAATAAATTAAATAGCTTTCCAAAAAGCTTGGAAATCTCGGTATCTGCCGTAACAAACCAGTTCATCTCCTTCTTCCACTTTCTCATTCCCCGGTAATTCATTCTTCACATGAAGTTCAGTCAGAGAAATACCCAGGCAATTGGTTATCTTATTTGCCCGTTTCAAGCCTATCATTTTTAAATGAAACTCTTCATCCAGATTTAACTCATTCACAAAATACCCTACAAATTTCTTCGGAACCGTGAACTTCACAACATAATAATCCTGATCGATGCGGAACCCTTCCATGTTTGTGCCGAAGTCGAGCAGTTGCACCAAACTACGGGCTGCGTCTTCTTCCGGAGTCAGGATTCTTTCAAGATCAAAGGCCTCAAGCACCGCTTTATGCACGGCATCAATAGCACGGGCAAAGATGCGGGGAACCTTTTTCTGCTTCAACAAAGCAACAACACGTATCGATGCACCAAAATTCTCACCAATCGCTACAATTACTATATCCACACTATTCAATGGCAACACTGATAATGATTGTTCGTCAGTGGCATCAATGACAAAAGCCGTAGCAACCTTATCTTTAATTGAATCTACACGACTTTCACTAATATCCGCACCAATAATCTCGTGTCCTAACGCAGACAATTCCTCGGCCAACACATGACCGTAATTTCCTAAACCGATAATAATATACTTCATATCTTTAGTTTATTATAATGTTATCACTCGGATAACGGTATTTTGTATTCTTTTTCTGTTTGACAATTCCCAACATCAATGTTATCAATCCCACACGTCCGATAAACATCAACAAGGATACCAACAACTTACTGGCATCACACAAATGAGGAGTCAGATTCAAACTGGATCCCACAGTACTAAGTGCAGAGACACATTCGAAAGTCAATGCCATGATGGAAACACCCGGTTCGAGTATGCTCAATGTGAAAATAAAAATGAATGACACTCCCAATGACATGACTACTGTTGCATTGGAACGCCGGATTGAATCGTAAGACAATTCTCTGCCGAACACTTCTACCCGTTCAGTACCACGCAATACGGCTACAAGATTCAGAACCACGACCGCAAAAGCATTCACTTTCACACCACCTGCCGTAGACTGTGAACCACCACCAATCCACATCAAGAATAGATAAACCAATAAAGTCTGCACGCTCAACGATGCCAGATCAACACTACTGAAACCGGCTGTTCGCGGACAAGTGGCGTTAAAGAAGGCTTGAGTCCATTTGTCTGCCAAAGGCATACCGGCAAAAGAAGCATTCCACTCAAAAGCAGCAATAGCTAATGTACCGATTAATAAAAGCAGGAAAGTCATGATTAACACAATCTTCGTATTCAGGTTATAAAGATGCTGCATTTTGTGACGATCCAGTTTGCGTGTACGGACCAATTTCCAGAAACGACGCAGGTGATATAATACAATATCCTTGAAATTGACAAGAATGGGGAAGCCGATACCACCGAAGATTATCAGCAAAGAAACAGAAATAAACAGTCCATTATGATTGGTCATCACCATCGGATTCCCTAAATTACCGGAAAGTGTAGAAAAACCCGCATTACAAAAAGCTGATATAGCATGGAAAGCAGCAAAACCTAACTCGCCTTCCAAAGTCATTCCCAGCGTACCGTGAATACTAAACCAAATCGAAACCATGCCAATCCCTTCAATGACTAAGGTAAAGCCCAATATATATAATAAGGTGGACAGTAATGAACCTAACGAATTGGAACTAACCATATCACGTACAACAAGCTGATTATAAATGGAGGTGTTTCCCATGAAGAACATGGCAAAGAAACTGGTTAATGTCATCACTCCTAATCCTCCAATCTGAATCAATAGAATAATGACAACTAATCCGGAAGTGGTGAATGTAGTGGATACATCTACCGGAACCAAACCTGTAACGCATACGGCACTGGTAGCCGTAAATAAAGAGTCTACCCAGGTAATACCATTCACCGTGCAGCGCGGAAGCATCAGCAAACCTGCTCCAATCAGGATAATAGCCATAAAACTGACTGCCAATATCAAAGACGGATTGGTACGCCGTCCCAACAGGCGCACCAGCCCATTGGATAAGTTGAGGAAAGAAAGGACTAGTAATAACAGGAGATGATAAAACTTCCCATGCAGGAATTCCCAAATCTGCAAAATAGCTCCTTCTTCTTCCGGACGGTGAAAAATGACGGGTACTAGAGTAAGATATAATAACCCGCTTAATATCCAGGCTAATCGCCGGTATTGTTTTTTAGTATTCCGGTATTCCAGTGAAATATGTAAAGTAACATCAATCAGAAAGATAATCCAGACAGTTTTATACAATGTCTGCAAATTAGCCACTTCATCTACGGATAAGGAAAAACCGTGTTCATATACTACTCCAACAATCAACAACAGAGATGCCAGATAAGTGAGTGCTTCTACCAGTCCTAACAGGATACGTACATAGGGTTTTAGCAGTTTATTCTGATACAATAAAAACTTATGATAAATCTTCATATCATCTTTTTTAACAGGGTCGTGCAAACTTAAGTAAAATAACAATTAGAACCGATTCTTTGTTGACAAAATTTTCTGAATATTAAAAATTTGAGTACTTTTGGCAACAAGAAACTAAAAAACTACAATATTATGAGTGAAAAAAGAAAACGGTATATTTTACCCGAAGAAGAAATTCCACACTACTGGTACAACATTCAGGCTGATATGGTAAACAAACCTATGCCTCCGTTGCATCCGGGAACCAAACAACCACTGAAAGCGGAAGACTTGTATCCGATTTTCGCAAAGGAACTGTGTCATCAGGAACTGAATCAGACCGATGCATGGATCGAAATACCGGAAGAAGTGCGCGAAATGTATAAGTACTATCGCAGTACTCCGCTGGTTCGTGCTTATGGATTGGAAAAAGCACTCGGTACTCCGGCTCATATCTATTTTAAGAATGAAAGTGTCAGCCCTATCGGTTCACATAAGTTGAACTCTGCATTGGCACAGGCTTATTATTGCAAAGAAGAAGGAGTTACCAACATCACCACTGAAACCGGTGCCGGACAATGGGGAGCTGCTCTTTCTTATGCAGCTAAGGTTTTCGGTTTGGAAGCAGCAGTTTATCAGGTAAAGATCAGCTATGAACAAAAGCCATACCGCCGCAGCATCATGCAGACTTTCGGAGCACAGGTGACCCCTTCTCCATCGATGTCTACCCGCGCCGGTAAGGATATTCTGACTAAACACCCTACTTACCAGGGTTCATTGGGAACAGCCATTTCTGAAGCTATCGAACTGGCACAAATGACTCCCAACTGCAAATATACGCTCGGTTCTGTACTTAGCCATGTTACTCTTCACCAGACTATTATCGGACTGGAAGCCGAAAAACAAATGGAAATGGCAGGCGAATACCCGGATATCGTAATCGGTTGTTTCGGAGGTGGTTCCAACTTCGGAGGTATCTCTTTCCCATTCATGCGTCACACGATACAGGAAGGAAAAAAGACTCGTTTCGTTGCTGCCGAACCTGCATCTTGTCCGAAACTGACACGTGGTAAGTTCCAGTATGACTTCGGTGATGAAGCCGGATATACTCCGTTGCTACCGATGTTTACTTTAGGACACAATTTTGCTCCGGCCCATATCCATGCCGGCGGTCTTCGCTATCATGGTGCAGGTGTCATCGTTTCACAGTTGCTCAAGGATAATCTGATGGAAGCAGTAGATATACAGCAATTGGAATCTTTCGAAGCAGGTTGTCTGTTTGCACAGTCTGAAGGTATTATTCCGGCTCCTGAATCCAGCCACGCTATTGCAGCAGCTATCCGCGAAGCTAACAAATGCAAGGAGACAGGAGAAGAAAAAGTGATTCTGTTCAACCTTTCCGGACATGGACTGATTGATATGACTTCTTATGATAAGTATTTGGCCGGTGACTTGGTAAACTATTCATTGACTGATGATGATATTCAGAAGAATTTAGACGAAATAGGAGATTTAGCTAAATAATAAATTACCTGCCAGTTTCAAGTTTCACCACAGATTACATAAAAGAAACATCGATTCTGCATTGATAATCTTTGAATTACAATCAAATCCGTGCTAATTCTATGATCTGTGGTGATTCTTTTCCCACACCCCTTATTAATTTTCTCTATTGAGCATCTCCATATATTCACTGGGAGACATTTTTTCCACACTCGCAAAATAACGGTAAAAACTGGAGCGGGAGGTAAAGCCGCTCAAAAACATTAATTCTTTTACAGTGAGATTCTTTTGCAAACGTGCCTGTTCTTTAAAGTATTGCAGACGATGGAAATTAATATAATCTCTAAAACCGGAAAAGCCATCATAATGAAGAGCCTTATTGAGCCTGTTTTCATTCGTATTCAAATCATTCAGAAATTCCTGCAAGGAATATTGAGGATTAGTAAATGGTTTACTATGTTTCATGAGACTTTGCATCTGATTGGATAGTTCCAGAACGACAGGCGAAACCTCAATTTCCCGGATGGCTTCTATTTCTTTCATCTCCAGTTCTTCTACGGGTTGGGGAGGTAAAGAAAGCGGGTTCTCGTTGCGCAAATACAGTATATTTAAAAAAAGGACGGGAAGGATTACAATATAGCCGAATACGTTAAAACATAATCCACTAGTGCCCAGCATCAGCCAAATATAGCCGGACATGATGATAGCAAAACACATCATATAAATCGACATTGCCTGACTCTGTTTACGCCGGACGGGAATCCATCGTCTCATATATGGAAAAAGGAAATTTACGGAAGGAGTAATTACACTGATTACAAACAGCATCAGCCTTACCCGTACATCCTGTTCACCAATATTCTCCCGAATGGAAGCAAAAGATTTTAGAGTAGTATAGTGACCGTTAAAAAACTCATAGCAACAAGCTATACATGTAATCAGCAAAATAGGGATACATAAACTGACGACTCTTGAAAAAGTCATCCATCCCGGCTTCAATGAAGCTATAGGAAAAATAGAAAAGAACTGAAAAAAGACAATCACCCGTACAATATGCCATATCGAAAGATGATTCATCGGAACTTCAGTAAAACGCGGAATCGTCTCCTCACCTCCTCTACTGAAAATCCACATCCATTCCAGATTATCACACAAAAGAAGAAGGGACAGAGTGATAGCCAATACTCCCCATGCTTTTGTCAGTCCATTATTATCTGAAGAACGTGAATAAACAAGTATTCCCAATACCAAGCCCACAATATCCAACAACAATTCAATGCAGAGAACAATTACGTTTACCATGTTTTTTTGTTTTGAGCGACAAAAGTAGTCTTTTCGCAAAAAGAACGGGAGCATCCCACTCGTAAAAAGCGTCCCAATATAGGGATATTTGCTAAAATGGGAACCATTTGGGAGTAATATATTTCAGACTTTTCACCTTTACTAATACTTTTGTGGCAGCATTCACCCCAAACAAGAATAAATTATAATATGACGCGCTACTTAAAGAATATGGAAAAGGAAATCACTATCGAAAATCAGGTAGAGGAAATTGCAATAATTGCCCAATTCATCGAAGAATTAGGCATGTCATTACATTTACCTTCCGGCATAACAATGAGTCTCAATCTGGCTATTGAAGAAGCAATAAGCAATATTATCCATCACGGTTATCCTCAAAATCAAAAAGGTGAAATTACATTGAGAACTTCCGTGGCCCCCGGCCTACTGATTGCCCAGATTATTGACGATGGTATTTCATTCGATCCTACAAAATCTGAAAATGAAGCATCAGGAAATGCACTATCTTTGGAACAGCAACTGACACAAGGTTTGGGACTCTTCCTGATTCGCCGAACAATGGATAAAGTAGAATATCATTCGACGGACAGCCAAAACGAGCTAATCCTGACTAAAAATATAGAAATGGATTTCAAACCGGAAGCAACTCTTAAAACGAATTTATGTAAAATAGAGGAAGTAATCATACTCACTGTTGAAGGACGATTAGATACTGCCAATACTAATGAATTCAATGCTCTCATCCAACCTTTATTAAGTGTTCAAAATCCTAATATAATAATCAATTGCGAAGGATTGCTATATATCAGCAGTTCCGGTTTAAGAAGCCTGATAACCCTCCAAAAAAGTGTAAAACAACACAATGGACAACTTGTTTTGGAAGCTATGCGTGCGGAAATACGGAAAATATTCGATATGACAGGCTGTTCCGGCCTTTTTATCATTCGTTAATCCCATTGATAATGAGAAAAGCATCTATTATTTGCAGTATCTTGCTATCTCTGTTCTTTCTGACAGAACCGGTGAATGCACAATCCATTAATCTCACACCCAAATGGACGGCACAAGCACAATTTGCAGGCTATTACGTAGCCGACAAACTGGGATTCTACAAGGAAGAGGGACTTGACGTACATGTGGTACATCCTTCGCTTTCGGCAAGCTCTTTTTCTTTTCTGCAGAAAGGGTATTCGCAAGCGGTAGTTATGAACCTATCGTATGCCTTGACTGAATATTTTGCAGGTGCACAGATAGTTAATATCTTGCAAACCTCACAGGAAAACAGTCTGATGCTTGTCAGTCGTTCGCCACTCAAGGGTACTTCATCTTTGCAACATAAGAAAATAGGGGTATGGAATCATCTTAGTCAAGAACTACTGGATCAAATAGCCAACAAATATCAACTCCAGGTGGAATGGATACGTTTCAATGGAGGAGTCAACATTTTCCTATCGAAAGCTGTAGATATTTGTCTCGTAGGAAGTTACAATGAGTTTCTACAACTGATTGAAGCCGGTGTAAAGACTGATTCAATTCATATCATGCATTTCTCGGATTATGGATACAATCTGCCAGAAGATGGGCTTTATGTTACCAGAGAATTCTATCAGAAATATCCTCAAGCAGTACAGAAACTAGCCTGTGCCAGCATACGTGGCTGGGAATGGGCAAACGAACACCGCGAACAAACATTGGACATTATAATGGAACAAGTGCATCAACACAACATAGGAACCAACCGGTATCACCAACGTAAAATGTTGGATGAGGTACTAAGGTTACAAACAAACAAGAAGAGCGGGCAACGTCCCTATCGGCTAAGCCGGGAAGAGTTTGATCTGGCAACAAGTATTTTGCTGCCGGATCAAACACAAACTTCCAATGATATCCGTTATGAAAATTTTGTAAAATAATAGACACTCATTCATGAAATACACATTCTCCCGTTCTTTTGCAACCCGGCTAAGTATCTACGTACTATCTTTTACGTCGATTATTTTTGCTACTATCATGGCGCTATTTTATTATTATAGCCAACAGAAAGTAACGGACTTTGCTATCGAACGCACTCATGGATTATTAAGCAACATTGCAACAGAAATCAGCGGTCAGCTACTGTCTGTTGAGACGACTGTAAACCAATCTGTCTGGGTCTTGGAAAAAAATATTAATCACCCGGACTCTTTACACAATATTATTGAATCTGTTGTAAGAAACAATCAGTTCATCGTTGGAAGTGGCATAGCTTTCGTTCCCAACTATTACAAAGAAAAAGGGAAATATTTCATGCCCTATGCTTCTTTTAAGGATGAAATAAATGGAGAAATAACCTATCAGGTATTAGGTAGCCAGAATTATGACTATCCATGCATGGACTGGTATCTCATCCCCCAACTACTTAAACAACCTTACTGGAGTGAACCTTATTATGATGACGGAGGGGGAAATTTCATCATGAGTACTTATGCCAAACCGCTGTTTGACAGTGATGGAAAATTAGTCGCAGTCTTTACAGCCAATATATCACTGACACAATTCACTGATACAATTAGCTTGCTGAAGCCATATCCTTCCAGCTACACCTATTTAATCAGTCGCAACGGAAGTTTCCTGACTCACATGGATAGAAATAAGATCATGAACGAAACGATATTCTCTGAAGCCTTTGCCAAAGAGAATCTTGCACAGGAACAGATCGGACATGAAATGCTGGCAGGACACACCGGAACCATGCGTTTCGATAACAAAGGAGTAGATTCGTATGCATTTTACACAACTATTCCCCAGATTGGATGGTCAGTATGTACCGTTTGTCCAAGCCAGATTATTCTTCAGGAACTAGACAGTACATCCCGAACAATCATCTACACTTTTATAGTGGGGATGATAGCCCTATTCCTGATTGTGTACAGCATCATCCGACGCCTTGTCCGCCCACTGGAGAAATTCTCCGAGTCAGCCCGCGAAATTGCGACCGGACGATTTGATGTTACCATACCAGAAGTGTATTCCAACGATGAAATCAGGGATCTATATGATTCGCTTATCTTCATGCAGCACTCTTTATCTACTTACGTAGTTGAACTAAAAGACACGACTGCCAGCAAAGAACGGATTGAAAGTGAGCTTTCTATAGCCCGGGAAATACAAATGGGAATGCTTCCCAAGATATTCCCTCCCTACCCCGAACGCAGTGATGTAGATTTGCACGCCATACTTCACCCTGCGAAAGAAGTAGGCGGAGATCTTTATGACTTCTATATGGATGGTAACCGCCTCTACTTCCTAATCGGGGATGTATCAGGAAAAGGCGTACCCGCTTCTCTGTTTATGGCAATCACCCGCAGTCTGTTCCGCACTTTATCTCAGCAGGTGCTTTCACCGGCCAAGATTGTGACGGACATGAACAATTCGATTTCTGATAATAATGAATCCAACATGTTTGTTACACTTATTGTCGGAATCCTTGATTTGGAAACGGGGAAACTGAAACTGTGTAATGCCGGACATAATCCTCCCATACTGATTCGTCCGGACGGACAGGTTTCTTTCCTGGAATTCAAGACCCAGATATTTGTTGGCGTCATTGAAGAATTTGCCTATACCGAAGATGAAACGACATTGGAAAAAGGAAGTAAACTGTTCCTTTACACCGATGGAGTGACAGAAGCTGAAAATACAGAGAAAGAGCTATATGGAGACGAGAAATTATTGGAAACATTGTCTGATAATACCACGTCTGACGTACGTACCACTGTAAATGGTATAGTGGACTCTATAGCAGAGCATGTCAAGGAAGCCGAAGCCAGCGATGACTTGACTATTTTACTTATTCAATATGAACCCGGGACAACAAACAATTAAGCACATATCATTATGGAAAGAGAAATTAAGATCTCAAACGATTTAAATGAAATTTCAGTTTTAGCCAGTTTCATCGAAGAACTGGGAGAGGAACTTTCTTTGTCATTTGAAACGACAATGAATATCAATCTGGCATTGGAAGAGGCCGTAGCCAATATTATTATGTACGCCTATCCAACTCAAGAGCAACACACCATCCTATTAAGAGTAACTTACAGCGAAAAACAACTTGTTTTCCTATTAACGGACAAGGGAGCCTCTTTTGATCCGACACAAGTAGATGAAGTAGATGTTACACTTTCTTTGGAGGAACGTCCAATCGGAGGTCTGGGAATATTCCTCATACGAAGCATTATGAACGAAATATCTTACCAACGTATCGACAATGAGAATCACCTCATTATGAAAAAAGACATTTGACGCGGGGCGGAAAGATTGTATAGTTTTCCAGCCAATTCATGGGGTATATCAAAGATTTCACTATCTTTGATGCCATTATTAATCTTATGAACTAATAATGAGCAGCCTTAACAAAATAGCAATCTGTCTACTTTTTCTATGCGCAGGGGTTAATTATGCTTTTTCTGATATTCCGGAGCAAATCAACTTCTCCTATATCTCTATTAATGAAGGATTGTCACAAAGTACTGTATTCTCTATCGATCAGGACCAACGAGGCAATATGTGGTTCGCAACTTATGACGGAGTTAACAAGTACGATGGGTATTCATTTACAGTTTATCAGCACAATGAAGATGATCCGAACAGCATCGCTAATGACATTTCGCGAATCGTAAAGACTGACAGTCAGGGACGGGTTTGGATCGGCACGCGGGATGGTTTGTCATATTATGATGAGGAGAAGGATAAGTTCAGAAATTTCTTCTACGAAAAGAAGGGGAAGAAGCTGCAAATCAACGGTATTGCGGAGATCTCACCGGAACAACTGCTCATAAGTACACAGGAAGGTCTGACTATGTTCGATATTAAAGAATCACGATTCGTTGATGATTCTTTTAGTACGGCTATGCATAAGATAGTGGCTTCTGCTCTTTACAGGCAGGACGATATTATCTATATCGGCACCCCGGTTGACGGGCTTTACAGCTACTCCATTCCTCAAAAGAAACTGGAAAGAATTACTCCGATAACGGGCACTAAACAGATTCAAGCCATTTTGCAACAATCTCCTACCCGCATCTGGATAGCTACCGAAGGAGCCGGTCTACTTCTATTTAACCCGAAAACACAAGAAGTCAAGGCTTATCATCATTCTTCTTCCAATCCTAAAAGTATCAGTTCCAATTATA
>OGJZ01002826.1_pt1 | contig 11703 bp, 9 predicted proteins | sample 1572321 | NCBI WGS metagenome assembly OGJZ01 (sample SAMEA2582086, study PRJEB24529) | metagenome | biome: Human gut stool | place: China | collected 2011 | reverse complement strand
ATTTACACTCGGATATTTCTGATTAGTTTTGGTTGTTCTATGGTTATAAATACAACCTTTGAAGGCCTGATAACCTATTCGCTGCATATTATTCGAAAGAGTTACAGACGTTAATTCCACTACTCCTCTGAAAGCTTCGTCATCTATCTCCTGCAATTCTGCTGAAAATACAACCTCTTCCAAATGTGTACCTAAAAAGGCCTGCGAACCTATTTTTTTCAATGAAGCAGGCAGAGTAACTTTTTTCAATCCTGTTTCACGAAAAGCATCGGAACTGATTTCCTGCAGAGCCGTTTTGGACAGGTCAACTTCTGTCAAAGCCACACAATCTTCAAACGCATGTCCACCTATCTCCTTTAAAGAAGCGGGAAACGCGACAGAAGCCAATTTCTGGCTTCCTGAGAAAGCTTGAAGCTCTATAACAATCCCTCATTAAGCACTAAAGATTCGATATGAGAGCCTCTGAAAGCCCCAGAAGCGATGGTTTTCACTTCTGCCGGGAGTACAACCTGAGTTAAAGAAGGATCTTTTATACCGGTTAATATTCCATTTTCTATCATCTACATTCTCACCGGCATCTTCACCGGGTTTTTCTTCCATTGTTCCATCTCCCTCTGCACCATCTTGATGAACGACTTCTATTTTAAAGGAATGCGCTTTCCCAAGCGTAACTGTTCCTCCTCTACTCCACCATCTATAATTTGAGGCATCCTGCAATTCCTGCACCACAAACATTAGTTCAGCAGATGTTCCTTTCACAAACCATGGACGACTTTCCAACACAAAATGAGCTATTCCTTTTTGATTGGTAATGACCTCGGCCAATGGCTTTACGGTATGATCTTTCTGAAAATCTTTATAACGATTCTCATCGTATAAACCAACTGTTTTATTTTCCAAAGGCTTCCCTTTTGAATTGCATACGAAAATTTCTACAATTGCAGGAGTTTCATTCAAAGATGGATTCTCCTTCTTGCAGCTTAGAAAAAGCATACACATGCTCCACAAAGCTACGGACACAAATTTGATTATGTTCATAGATTATTAATTAAAAAGATAGTGATTTTTTTCTGTATATTTATAACAAAGAAAAGAGAAAAAGGTTTTCAGGCAATTTCTTATTTAACTAAAATAATCTGATATACCTCTTTTTATATAGGAATCATAAACATTTATTTATCAACTATTTACGTTTGTTTTAACTTTGTAGAATTGTACAAAATCTCCACATTACGATGAGGATAAATTACCCATTTAGCAGATTACGGAATCTCAGCTATTTTTTATTTTCGTCTGATTATCTAACCATTAAGCTTTACACTGCATTTTGGCATTCTATTTGATTTACTGTTAGCGTAGAAACTTACTTAACTAACTATTAAAATTGAAGCAATATGAAAAAGTTATTTGTAGCAGTAGCATTGGTAATGGGATTAGGAACTTCAGTTGCGTTTGCAGAAAACTTCCACGCAAGTGTAGACAGTGTAACCATTGTAAATGAGTTCAAACCCATCGAAGTAAAAGATCTTCCACAAGCTGTTCTGGAGGCAGTTGCAAAAGACTATGCTGAATTTACCATCAAAGAAGCATACGTAGAAGAAGTGGAAGGAACAAAAACCTACAAAGTAGTTCTGACGGACGCAGAAGACAACACAGCCGCCGTGTTATACACTGAAAAGGGTGAAGTATTGGAATAAGCACTCACACGATTGACGGGAATGTGCCAAGTACGGCATGTTCCCGTTTTTTTATTTTTCCACTTATATGAAATAAAAAATCCTGATTCAAAATGAACCAGGATTTTTTTTCGCGGTGCGTACGGGACTCGAACCCGTGACCCCATGCGTGACAGGCATGTATTCTAACCAACTGAACTAACGCACCATTAAGTTTTTCTTTCGTTGCTTTCTCTCTCGATTGCGGTTGCAAAGGTAGGCGTTTTTTTCAAACCTACAAACTTTTTGGATGTTTTTTTTCTAACTTTTTTCAATAAAAATCATAATATACTGATTTTCAATATAGATTAAAATCATTTTTTTTCGCTTAAAAGAAGAGTCATAAAGCTACATCAAGCCGTTTCCTCCAAAATATTTACAGAACGTATCTACGAAAATAAGTAAGTTATCCCGGTTTCTTTACGTTTCACTTATGAGAAACCTATGTTTTCGGAAGCAGAAACATACGTTTTTCTTACCGGAAACGTAAGGTTCAGCTCCGGAAAACATAAAAAACGATGATTCATTTTTGATTTATCGCATTTGCATCAGCACATTTTTCACACGATATTGAGGAAAAGAAGAAACGTATGGACATAAAAAAAGGAGTTCCGCTGAACTCCAACCTTTGTTAACCTTAAATCTAATACTATGAAAAACACGATGCAAAGGTACGGACTTTCTGGAATTATGCAAGTTTTGTGTGCGTTTACATGTGTTTTATAACATACATTAAGAAGCCGTATTCTCGCTTTAAAAGCCATTAACAAGCAAGCTGAGACTTTTTAAAGTCCCAACTTGGCAGATATTTCCAACATTTTCTGAATAGGTTTAATGGCTTCCTGAGCGATGGCTTCGTCCACATTGACTTCCGGCCATTCGTATTTCAGGGTATTGTACAACTTTTCAAGCGTATTCAGGCGCATGAAGTTGCACTCGTTGCAAGCGCAGGTGCTGTCTTCAGGAGGCGCAGGAATAAAGTTCTTTTCCGGACATTTTTTCCGCATCTCATACAGAATACCGCTTTCTGTAGCTACGATGAAGTCTTTCTTGTCGCTGGCCATAGCATATTTCAGCAATCCGGCTGTAGACCCAATCTTGTCAGCCAGTTTAGCCACGGCGCCCTTGCATTCCGGATGAACCAATACCTGTGCATCAGGATACTGCTTTTTCAACTCGATAATCTTTTCCACAGAGAATTTCTCGTGCACATGGCAAGCACCGTCCCATAACAACATCTGACGTCCGGTGATAGAGTTGATATAATTTCCCAGGTTCTTATCAGGACCGAAAATCAGTTTTTCATCTTCCGGGAAACTTTCCACAATCTGGCGGGCATTGGTCGATGTCACTACCACGTCAGTCACCGCCTTGACGGCAGCGCTTGTATTGACATACGAAATTACCTTGTAACCGGGATGGTCTTTTACGAAAGCAGCAAACTTGTCGGCCGGACAGCTGTCGGCCAAAGAGCATCCGGCATTCAAGTCGGGAATCAACACTTTTTTGTCCGGACAAAGTATCTTGGCGGTTTCACCCATAAAGTGTACCCCGCACATCACAATAATCTTTGCATCCGTTTTGGCAGCCCACTGAGCCAGTGCCAGACTGTCTCCAATGAAGTCTGCTATTTCCTGTATTTCGTCTGCCTGGTAGTAGTGGCCCAGGATTACGGCATCTTTTTCACGACACAGTCTTTTGATCTCCGCTTTCAGGTCAAGCGCTTTTTCTACGGGTTCATCCACATAACCCTTTTTCAACCATTCTTCTTTCTTCATTATTAGATTATATTTTTTCTTCTTTTTAAAAGAAACAATGATACTGATAATATCCCGTTAATAATGTTAGTAAAAATAACACCCTTTTTTTTGTTTTTCCGTTATCAGCATCCGGGTGGAGGATATGAATAACTGATAAACATGCTTACGTATTGATAATTTTGATTTTATCTATACTATTAACAATTTGTTGATACGTTGCAAAGTTAAAAACTTTTCGTGTATTCATTCCTGAAAATTCGGGAAGAATGTGTTTAAACTGTCAGTGAAAATTATCTCTAACTTTTTTGGATTGTTGGTTTTGAGCGTGCTATAATCTATTTGTGGAATAATGCAAGAAATAATTTTCATTTTCTATGCGCGTGTTTTTTACACCTTTTCCACCGTTTTCAACAAGGTTATGAATATAGTTTTTATCTTTGCAGGCAAACGCATACCAAATATACGAAAAATGTCTGAACTAAGAAAACTGAAGATTACGGAGATGAACCGCCTGACGGTGGAGGAGTTTAAGGAAGTAGATAAGTTGCCGTTGGTTGTGGTGCTGGATGAAGTTCGCAGCTTGCATAACATAGGTGCGGTGTTTCGTACCTCTGATGCGTTTCTGGTGAACTGCATTTATCTTTGTGGCATTACGGCTACACCTCCTCATCCGGAAATGCACAAAACGGCTTTGGGAGCGGAATATACAGTGGACTGGAAGTATTTCAAGCGTACGCAAGATGCTGTAAATGAACTTCATAATGACGGATATACAGTACTGGCCATCGAACAGTGTGCCGGAAGTACACTACTGGATGAACTGGTATTGGAGAAAGGCCGGAAATATGCCATTGTATTGGGAAATGAAGTGAAAGGTGTGCAGCAGGAAGTGGTAGACATGTGCGACGGTTGTATTGAAATACCTCAGTTCGGTACCAAACATTCATTGAATGTGTCTGTAACGGCAGGCATTATGATATGGGAATTTGCACATAAACTGTTTAAACTGCGTTGAACACTGCCTGTGAATATCTTATTAATATGTTGTTAATTTATTGATTTACATAGTTATAGTTGTCCGTTCTCAACAAGTGTAACTACTCTTTCTACCATCTTGTCGTCATCTTCAGGATGGTATTCTTTTTTTAGGCTGGCTCCGAATAGGGCTGCAAATGCCTGATAAAATCCCGCTTTAAAAGGTCCCATGAAAGCTTTCACCAGCTGGTAAGACGATTGGTTGCATTCTCGGTTCACCAGTTTGATAAGCAGCTTACCTTGTGAAAAAGTCAGTTTTTTCATGCGGGCAGTGTATTGTTCCTTCAATCCTTTTTCTACCATCTTCATGTGTTGCTCCTTGGCTTTCTGGTTGGGGAGCGTTTCCATGTATTCGTATGTCTCGATGACGGCCCGTTTGATTTCTTTGGCCAAAGGAAGCGTTTTTTTCACATCCCTCACCAGTTTGTAGTAATATCTTTCCTGTCTTTTGTTTTTAAACTTGAGTTTAGGGTAAACGTAAATGTTTCTCAGCGTTATACAAGGTATAGTGTCTCCTTCATATACGCATACGGGAACTCTGTATCCTTTACCGGAGATCACAGGAGATACTTGTTGGGCATGAATTTCTGAAAAGAAGCTTAGCCCAAAGAAGATGAGTATGTAAAAACATGTCTTCATGCCCGCAAAAATAGAAATAATATTCAGATTACGTGATATAATTAACGTATTTATAGTATGTGTATAACCTGGTGAATAACATGTGGAAAAAGTGTATTTCTCTTTGTGTATCAGCATTTTTTATCTGTTTAAATGTATGTGCCCAGTCTTCCTGGATGGAATGGGAGGAACAGATTGGAGAAGAGGCAAATTTGTCTTCTTGGGAAGAACTGTATGAAAACTTGAGTGAACTGGCTGAACATCCGTTTAATATTAATACGGTAACGAAGGAAGAGCTAGAACAATTGCCTTTCTTATCAGATAAAATGGTGGAAAATATTCTTTACTATGTGTATAAATATGGACCGTTGGTCAGTTTGAATGAATTATGGGGAGTGGAAGGAATGGATAAACAGACACAAACTTTCTTAAAGGATTTTGTATATGTGGGTAACTCGGTGGAAAAACGGGCGTTTTCCTGGAAAAACTTGTGGAAATACAATAAGCAGGAAGTATGGATGCGGACAGATATTCCTTTAAATGAAAAGGCGGGGTATGCGGATATTCCCTTGGGTGAAGAAGAGAAATTTGCTTCGAAACGGTATTATGGAGATCCGTATTATTTGAACCTGAGATATAAATTTCAGTTTCAGCAGAAAGTTTATGTAAGTTTGGCCGCAGAAAAGGATGCGGGAGAACCGTTCTTCAGTCTTTATAACCGGAAAGGATTCGATTTTTACAATGCCTCTGTTCAGTTAAATGATTTCGGCAAGTTGCATACGCTGGTATTAGGAAACTACAAAGCCAGTTTTGGATATGGACTGGTAATGAACATGGGGTTTAGTATGGGAAAATACACTTCCTTTTCCACATTAAATCGTGCAGGGAAAGGATTGAGCAAATATACTTCGATGAATGAAGCGAATTATCTGCAGGGAGCAGGTGCTTCCTGGAAATGGAAGAATCGCTGGTTATTGACAGGTTTTGTTTCTTTCCGTAATAAGGATGCTACGGTGGATAATAAGTGTATAACTACGTTGAAAACTGATGGCTATCATCGTTTGAAGAAAGATATGGAAAAGAAGAATGCCGTATTCAACACCTTAGTTGGTAGTAATTTAACTTATGATGGTAAATATTTTGAAGGTGGATTTACAGCTATTTATAATGTTTTCAACAAGGTGTTAAATCCGACGGAGCGGTTGTACAATCGTTATTATCCTCGTGGAAGATATTTCTATAACGTAGGAGTGAATTATAAATGGTATAAAGGGAAATTTGTATTCTCTGGTGAAACGGCAGTAGATAAGCAGGGAAAGATTGCCACGTTGAATCAGCTGACTTATTCACCGGTTGTGAATACTTCCTTGATAGTTATCAACAGATACTATGACAAGAAATACCAGAGTTTATACGCAAACGGATTTGGAGAGAATTCTAGGTTACAAAATGAAACTGGACTTTTTATTGGTTTGGAAACAAGCCTGTTAAGTAAGATTAAATTGTTATGTTATGGTGATTTATTTTATTTTCCATGGTATCGTTACTTGGTAGATAAGAAAAAGACCATAGGAATGGAAGGAGTGTTTCAAGCATCTTATTCACCGTTAAATTCACTGGATATGTTAATAAAGTATAGTTATAAAAACAAGGCTAAAAACTATCAGGATACGGAAGAAAGTAAACTAGTATTACCCAATATCCGACAAAGATTACATTATCAGCTGACTTATTCACCATTGAGTTTTTTGCGGTGGAAAACGGTTGTGGAATATGTGCGTTCGGATGTGTGGAAACGGGAGGCTTCTAACGGTTGGGTATTGGGTAGTAGTATGAAGGTGGATATTCCTCGTCTTTCGTTGCGGACTTCTCTAAGCGGTATCTGGTTTCATACGCAGGATTATGCATCGCGGGTGTATATGTACGAGCAAGGGCTGTTGTATGCGTTTTCTATGATGTCCTTGTATGGAAGAGGAGAGCGATGGGCTTGGACTATGGATTATAATTGGAAAAAGCGTCTGACTTTTCAGGTTAAATGGGGATGGACGCACTATAGAGATCGGTCAACCATCAGTTCGGGAGCAGAAGAAATACAGGGAAACAATAAGTATGATTTACAGTTTCAAGTTCGACTGAAGTGGTGATTTTCTGAAGTAAGGATATAAAAAAAGGAGTACCGCTGTACTCCAACCTTTGTTAACCTTAAATCTAATACTATGAAAAACACAGTACAAAGGTACGGAATTCTGGGAATAATCCAAGTAACTAACCTAAAATATACTGTTTTATAACATGATTTAAAGAAAACTCCTGTTTTGTTAAACTCTATTTGGATTTTAACAGAACAGGAGTCTCTCTTTTAACCTTTTATTTCGCGTTTATTTCTGCGACTTCTCGAGTGGCTACTTCCAGGGCTTCGTTGATATTACTACAGATATTTTCTTCTCCCAGCAATTCGTAGAATCCTGATTTTTCCAGTACCTTATGTACTTTTTCATTAACTCCCGACAAAATGATGTGGATGTTTTCCTTTTGTGACATCTCACACAGGGTGGTAAGGTTGTGTATACCTGTAGAGTCAATAAAAGGAACTTTTCGCATACGGATGATACGGATTTTCGGACGATCGCCCAAACGAGACATGATTTCTTCAAATTTGGTGGCAATACCGAAGAAATACGGACCGTTGATTTCATACACTTCTACACCTTGTGGAATCATTAGGTGTTCTTCGTGTACCTCCAAATCAGATTCGTTGTTCGGATCGATTTCGTCGGTAATTACAGAAATCTTGGTGGTTTCCATTACACGTTTCATGAACAATACGCAGGCAATTACCAATCCTACTTCAATGGCTACAGTCAAGTCGAAGATAACGGTCAGGAAGAAAGTAATAAGCAGGACAGCCACATCCGATTTGGGATTTTTCAACAATCCTTTGAACACTCTCCATCCACTCATGTTATAAGAAACGATAACCAGTACACCAGCCAGACAAGCCATCGGAATATATTGTGCCAACGGCATCAGGAAAAGTAAGATAAGCAATAACACCACTGCGTGTACAATACCGGCTACGGGCGATTTTCCACCGTTGTTAATATTTGTCATGGTACGGGCGATAGCTCCGGTAGCGGGAATACCTCCGAATATAGGTGATACAAAGTTGGCAATACCTTGTGCGATAAGTTCTGTATTTGAGTCATGGCGGTCACCTATAACACCGTCGGCTACTGCAGCAGAGAGCAAAGATTCAATAGCTCCCAATACGGCAATAGTAATGGCTACAGGGAACAGGTTTTTGATAGCTTCCCAGTCAAGTGCCGGAACGGCTGCTTCCGGAAGTTGTGCTTTGATGCTGAAACGATCGCCTATGGTATCGATACAAGTAATTCCTCCATACATTTTCAGGCAGTAAACTCCTACAGTTACCAGAATGATGGCAACTAAAGAGCCTGGAACTTTTTTAGAGAACTTGGGAGTAATGGCAATGATGAATACACTGACTACACTGACAATGACATTCCACCAGTTTACCGTATCGAAGTGATGGAAGTAAAGAATCCATTTTCCGATAAAATCGCCCGGTACTTTTTCACCTTTAAAATCAAGTCCGAAAATATCGGCAATCTGGGTAGTAAAAATGGTGACGGCAATACCACTGGTAAAACCAATGATAATAGGATAAGGAATAAATTTGATAACGGCTCCCAGTTTGAATATACCTAATAATATAAGGAGCACACCGGCCATCATGGTAGCAACCATCAGTCCGTCGATACCGTATTCCTGAATGATACCGTAGATAATTACGATAAACGCTCCGGTCGGCCCACCTATCTGTACTTTACTTCCACCTAAAAAAGAAATGATAAAGCCGGCTACAATGGCGGTAATGATACCTTTTTCCGGACTTACTCCAGAGGCTATACCAAAGGCAATGGCCAAAGGCAAAGCTACAATTCCCACAATGATACCTGCCATCAGGTCGGTCATAAAGTCGGCCTTGGTGTAAGTTTTCATCATTGTGAAAAGTTTTGGTCTAAATTCTAATCCTTTCATCTATCTTAAAAATGTTACTAATTTAAAAAGAAGCACAAAAGTATATATTTTCTCGAATTTAGACGATTTTTCTGTTGATTATATTTTAAAATATTTTCTGAAATAGAAATTTGAATTATTATTTGTTTCTTATTCAATGTATATGAGATAGGATAAGGGATATTTTAGAAGTTATTTTCAAGAACTTTTTCTCCTTCAAATTTGTTTTATGAATAAATCTAGGTTTTATTAAAGCGTTAATAAAATAGAAAATAAAATTGTAATCGTTTCAAATTTGAATAAAATTACCACCTTTGCAATGTGAACTTAAAAACGTAATTTATTCATCAACTTAATAACTAATAGATATGGGAAAAAGCATTAAAGGAACAAGAACTGAGAAAAATTTGGCAATCTCTTTTGCTGGTGAATCACAGGCAAGAATGCGTTATACTTATTTTGCCAGTGTAGCAAAGAAGGAAGGCTTCGAGCAGATTTCTGCTATTTTTATGGAAACTGCTGATCAGGAAAAGGAACATGCCAAGAGAATGTTCAAGTGGTTGGAAGGTGGAATGGTAGAAATTACTGCCAGCTATCCTGCCGGCGTAATCGGTACTACATTGGAAAACCTGAAAGCAGCTGCAGCAGGTGAAAATGAAGAATGGAGCTTGGATTATCCGAAATTTGCTGACATTGCAGATGAAGAAGGTTTCCCGGCTATCGCTAAGATGTATCGTGAAATTGCTGTTGCTGAAAAAGGACATGAAGAAAGATACCTGGCTTTCGTGAAGAATATAGAAGATGATAAAGTATTCAAGAAAGATGTAGAAGTGGTATGGCAGTGCCGTAACTGTGGATACATTTATGTAGGTACAGAAGCACCTGAAACATGTCCGGCTTGCTTGCATCCACAAGCTTATTTCGAAGTAAAGAAAAATAATTACTAATCCATTTTGATTGCATAAATGACAGAAGAGGGCTGTGGCTGTTTTTCAGTTACAGTCCTTTTTTGTTTCAGAGAGTCAGGTTTACAAAATACCTATTTCAAGGTATTGTATACCTTGCAGGAACTTCTCATTTTTGTATATCAGAATTTTAAAATGATAGGAATATGAAAATTAAATCAATTACAGGTCGTGAAATACTCGATTCGAGAGGCAATCCTACTGTAGAAGTAGAAGTGAGACTGGAGTCTGGAATCATGGGGCGTGCGTCTGTACCCTCAGGAGCTTCTACTGGTGAACATGAAGCACTCGAGCTTCGTGATAAAGATGCCAAGCGTTACGGAGGTAAAGGTGTGTTGAAAGCTGTATATAATGTAAATAATGTAATTGCTCCGGCCCTGGAAGGATGGTCTGTGCTGAATCAGCGTGGAATTGACAAAAAAATGTGTGAACTCGATGGCACGCCTACCAAATCCAATCTCGGGGCCAATGCCATTTTGGGAGTTTCTTTGGCAGTGGCAAAAGCGGCAGCTGCTTACTTGAACATTCCTTTATATCGTTACATTGGAGGAGTAAATACTTTTGTGATGCCGGTACCGATGATGAATATTATCAATGGAGGTTCACATAGTGATGCACCCATTGCTTTCCAAGAATTCATGATTCGTCCGGTAGGTGCACCTTCTTTCCGTGAAGGTTTGCGTATGGGAGCGGAAGTTTTCCATGCCTTGAAGAAGGTGTTGCACGACCGTGGATTAAGTACGGCTGTAGGAGATGAAGGTGGTTTTGCTCCGGCATTGAACGGAACGGAAGATGCGTTGGAATCTATTTTGTCGGCCATTCAACTGGCAGGATATGTACCAGGAAAGGATGTGATGATTGGAATGGACTGTGCTTCTTCTGAGTTTTATAAGGATGGAGTATATGACTATACGATCTTTGAAGGAGTCAGTGGTCAGAAACGTACTTCAGATGAACAGGTGGCTTATCTGGAAGAACTAATCAATAAGTATCCGATTGACTCTATAGAAGACGGTATGAGTGAAAATGACTGGCAGGGATGGAAGAAACTGACGGAGCGGATTGGAGATCGTTGTCAGCTTGTAGGAGATGACTTGTTTGTGACCAATGTGGAATTCTTATCGAAAGGTATAGAAATGGGATGTGCCAATTCCATTCTTATCAAAGTAAATCAGATTGGTTCTTTGAGTGAGACACTCGATGCTATTGAAATGGCCCATCGCCATGGGTATACTACGGTTACTTCTCATCGTTCCGGCGAAACAGAAGATGCCACCATTGCGGATATTGCAGTAGCTACTAATAGTGGTCAGATAAAGACTGGGTCATTAAGCCGTTCCGATCGTATGGCGAAATATAATCAGTTGCTTCGTATCGAAGAAGAATTAGGTGAATTAGCTGTATATGGATATAAGCGTATAAAGTGAATCTGGTGTAATATTAGGTGAATGTGAAATGCAGAAGCGGAATCGTTTCTGCATTTTTTGTATTTAATATGTAATTTGTTAACCACATTGAATATTTCGTCTTGGTGGTTAATGTATGTTGTAAAACATTGTTTTTTAGCTT
>OGJZ01002809.1_pt1 | contig 11784 bp, 15 predicted proteins | sample 1572321 | NCBI WGS metagenome assembly OGJZ01 (sample SAMEA2582086, study PRJEB24529) | metagenome | biome: Human gut stool | place: China | collected 2011 | reverse complement strand
ATAGTTATATATGAATCTGGAACAACCAAACATATTTTCTAAGAGCTGCTTCTGCATCCGATTCGGATAGATTCTGTACTTATAAGAGTTCTTAATTAACAAAAAATTCATCTCCCTTCTACTTATTCTATAAGTAGTATGTGAGATGAATTAAAAACAAGGTGATTCATCTCTGACTTATAGAAGTCAGAGTCTTCTCGCTAAAGATGATAAAAAACATCAAAAGCAACTTTATCTTTTGTGTTTGCTTTCTTAAAATATCCGTTCGCCATTGTCATCTTGTAAAAATCCATCATCATACTTAAATTCCTTGCATCGCTCTGTAAGTTCATAACAAATTCATTTCTGCGCGCATATTTATTCTTATAAATGCATAGTATAAAATATTTTCCCGTGTTTTTTTATACTCTTATACATTTTGATGTATATTTATTCGCATTTGCTTTTTAATATACATTTTATAAATCCATTGGATCGCAGTTTTCGCAGTCCTCAGCGCCTAAGAAATGGCATAAGCGGCAGCAGAACATGGCTTCCCATCCATCGCACGGATAATCGCAATCCTCACAAGGGTTCATTTCATCTTCATCATAATAATTTTCATTATCTTCATGGTCTGTCATCAATATCCCATTGCCTCCAATTCCGTTTCTGTATCTGCTGATGCGATAATGCGTACATATGTAACAGAATCCTCCGTCGTATTAAATTCTTTTACTAATGATGCAAATAAATCTCTGAGTTCCCTCATTCCCTTATATGTGCGAAGAGAATGTGTAACAGTCAGTTCTGTTTCATCTTCAATACCGTCGTTATTGGTAAACCCGATATCAACACAAGAGCATTTTTTAATTCGATTTACTTCGACCTGCATTTCATTTTTCATAAAGATTTCGTCAATTTTCATATATAGCTCTCCTTTTCTAATTTGATATCAATAGTATGGAAAGAAAACGAGGCGAATAAAACGCCTCGTTTTAGCCAACCTCATAGTTTAGAACACACCACCGGCTGAACTCACTCTTTAGAAGTCCATTTCTAATTGCATATTCTAAGATTCCTCCATCGGTATCCCATATCGTTCCAAACACAAATATGTTTTTCTTATTGCACTTATCAATCATACGTTTATACTCTTCTAATGACTCGATCTTTTCTTTTAATCGTTCTTGGAATTTTTGGCTCTGTTCCAGTTTCTTTCTTACATTCCATTTTTTCGGATAAGATAAAGTGTTATAATCTTTACAAAATTCCAAAATTAATTCATCAATATTATCGTAAACAAAGGAGTCAAAGACCATTTGTTGAGCTTCTTTTTTTGTCATGATTCCAGTATGGGCTTTGGAATAAGTAAACTTTTTAAAAGTTTCAATTAATTCCAATACTGGTTCATAATCCATGTATTTACATTCTTTTATAAACTCGTTGTAGTCATTTTCATCCTTAAATCCCAAGATAAAGCTACTACTGCTGCTGTTTGTCACATAATCAGTTCTGAATTTCATGCAATTTCCTCCTTTATCATATCTGTTTCCGGATTATACATTCTTATCGCGGCCAATCCAATTAGAATTGCTTCGGCTTCATCATCGTTACAGTCCAACTCAAAAAGAGCTTTTACAAGAGCAATCGCTTCAGCTTTTAGCACTTCTCTTTTTTTCTTCGTCTGATCAATTCCCACCAATTTTCGCCACTGCGTTGGACGGATTGTATTAAAGTCACAGTTATTTAGAATTGTCCAGGCATAGACAACGCCCTGAAGTCTGGTTAAAAATCTCTGAGTCTGAGCATTTCTAATAACAACCGTTTCCTCTATGTACACAATGTCTGGATCATATTTTGATAAAATTTCCATGATTTCCCGAGACATTTTAGCAAAACGGTCATCCATATTGTGTTCATCTGAGATATCGAGTAATCCGTGTCCCGTAAGGGATCCGCCCTCATAGATTGCATATGCGGTTTTATTTGTTGAAGAATCGATAGAAACCATTCTACATTTATTATGTTTTAACATTTTGACACTCTTTCTATTATTTGATATAGTTAGTATGTCTGATTTTTTGTAGTTGGAAAATTAATCGCATACTTTTTGTATAAATAAAAAAGGAGTAATTATATGAAAAGTTTATCCATGTATACAGTACAAGAACTGTTTCGATCTGTTCCTGCTTCTGATCTTGCTGATTTCTTTATGAAAAATATCTTAACAAAAGAAGGGATTCTAAGATCCTTTCGTAAAAAGATTGCTCGTGATGAGATGGATCTTTCCTATTTAACAGGGAAAGAATTTGAAGAGTACGCCTATGAAGATTATAAGAATAAAACATTGAATTGTATTAAAGAATTAAAAACATTGAAATGTCCAAACATTAAATTTAAGCCAGAAGAAGTTAGCATTTTAGGAATCGTGGAATACTATGATTCCGATTATAATAGGAAATCCTATGACACATTTGTATTCAATGAAAAGAATATTGACGCTATTGATGCTACTCAACTTATAGACTGCAAAACTGTTGATGAAGTCAAAGCTTCTATCTCATTTGCAAATGTCTGCGTGAATTTTATGTTTGATGATTGGAAAAACGTTTTATGCTATAGAATTCCAGGCTTTTTATTCAAAAATTTTTCTAAATGTGAGATTGCGGCCTGTGTGCTATTTGAACTAACATGGAATGGATATGATTATGAAACTACAAAGAAAAATCAGGCAGCATTTTTTGATGGATTAAGCTCAATAGAGCCCAAAAAGAAATCTATTGTTGAAGATTCCGATATTCCTGATACTGAGAATCATGATTCTGCACCTGTTAATGATCCTGACGAAATTGATTTTAAGATTCCAGAAGCAAAGCCATACGAATATTCAGATGCAGAGAAAAAAGAAATTGTTGACAACCACAATGAGACAATTCGCTTCTTCAGAGAGTGCAAAAAATATTTTTCATAAAAAAGACTGCTTTTCAGCAGCCTTTTCTTTTTTTATTATATAGTTTTCGAAGTTCGATGATATTTCTTTCAATACCATTTTTGTCAAAATCCTCTTCTACAAATCGAACAAAATCTTCATAACCTTTTGGAATTTTTTTCTCATTAATTGTTCCCGTTCTATAGAACATTTCTACACCTGTACGTAAATGCTTCCAGAGCTTGTAATACGGCAATTTGATTTTGAACATGAAGTTATTTTTATCCTGGACAACGAATCCTTCAATATGTCTTCCACGATAAAGATAGTCTTTATCCATAACTTCATTGTAAAATGCAAGAAACTCCTCATATGAGTTCAGGGTAATTACATGTTCTTTGACCTTTAATCCAAATTCTTTTGCGATACTTACAAGTTTTTCATATGGAAGTGTGTGAAACTCCAGCTCATTCTTTACGATGTCTAAAAGATATAAATCATTTCCAGGATATTCGATGATATGAGGGTCATTTTCCTGATCTACGCACTCGAAAACAAACGTTACGTTATGTTTATTGATATAATCAAGTAAACGTTTTCTCTTTTCATCAGAAAGCTTATCATATACCATATGAGATAAATATCCGGAATATTCTCCCTGTGGATCTGATTTAGTGGTGATAAAGAACTGATTACTTAGAATAGTATCATTTAAGGTACTTACAAGACCAAGGAACCCATTTTCTTTCACATACACTTCTAATGGAAACTGTAAATTCTTGATATTTCCAAGCGTTGTGTCTTCAGTCTCATTGATTGCAAAAAATTTTTCATACCCTCTGGCGGTAACCACGTTTTTTGCTGTATTAATATATAAGCCTCGTGTTTTGATGGTTCTGTCATTCCAAACCCTGTCATAGAATGCATTTCTGGAAAAGTTAAAGGATGAAATATCTCCAAATTTCTTTTCTTTAATGTACGGATCATTTCTGAAAGATTCGACTGCCTCTGCAACTGTCATCTTATCTGCATCTGGTTTCTTAAATACATCATTTTTGACTTCTACTGTTTTTATCCCATCTTTTGAAATCTCCACAGCTCTTAAAAATCCTCCTTGTTCGATTTTTCCTTCTAAGTTATAGCTTCTCTCTCCTCTTTTTACTGTGACATTATAAATATTTCTATGCCCATGAATTTGGATGACATCTGGAATTAATTTTTCGAATGTATCATCACAAATCTCGGATTCTTCATACCTTCCAACACCTTTAATGGCCTGTTTTGCTGATATAAAAATCGGGTTATTCTTTGGAAGGTTACTGATTCCTCCATGAGTAGCTAAAAATTTCTGTCCATTATATGAGAAGAAAAAACATGGCTGTAATTTTCCGCAAAATCTACGAGTTTCTTTTGTTGAAATTCCTGTCAACTCATGTCGTGTGACATTTTCAAACTGTTTTGAGTCAGAAATTTTATTATGCACCCAGTTTCTTAAATGAGCTTCATGATTTCCTTCTAATAGCACAACATTTGATCGGTTTGCAATCTCAAGAAAGAACTTCAGTGTCTGATTGTTTTCAATTCCACGATCAAGGTAATCTCCAAGGAAAATATAAAAAGATTTATCATCAAGATGATCATGTAAATATTCCTGAAGAACTGTATAGCACCCATGAATGTCTCCGATCACATGAACAGATGCATACGCAGATAAATCAACCGGAGTCATATAGATCTTATTAATTTCTTCTGGTTTGATCACTTCAAAACAAGAAGGAATTGGAACAGGTTTCTTTAAACGTTCTACAAATTTGTCCATCTGTTCATCTGGAACACAGTCAATTCCTCTTTTTGCGTTTCTCTTTTTTGCTTCTTCAATTGAAATATCTGTAAAGTCTACGATAAAGCCTTTATAATGGTAATCATTCATATAACCTCTGAATTTACCGATATCCTTTAATGAAATATTTGTAGCATCTACAATAACAAACTCTCCATGCTCCATTTTTTCTTTTAATGTCTGTATAAAAATGTTCCAGACTGTATCATCTTGTTCCACATTTAAACTTCCATCTGCTAAAAGAATTGGAGTATGAAGCATCTTTCTGATAGCATCTAAACTTAATGTATATTCCATAAGATCATGTTCTTTCACCCAGGTTGTTTTTCCAGATCCAGGAATTCCTCTAAGTAATACTAATGTTTTCATAAATTATCTCTCCTTTTTAAAATTATTTCTCTACTAATATGTTTGATTCTCAACTAAAACAAAAAAAAGAAAGGGAGATTTCCCTTCCTAAGCACCGATAAATGATTTATAAAGTTTATTGTGTGTTAATCGCATCTGCGGCAGCGGCCGCTTCTTCGAATCCTTATAGATTTTCGTAACATTACCTCGAATATCATATAGCTTTCCGTTAAGCTTACACACAAAATGGATTTCATCTGGCAGATAATAAATCTCTGCTTCTGGGAATGCTTCTTTTACAGCCTTTGCAAAAACAAGACATTTCCCATTAAGATAAACATTTACCGGCTGTTTTATTTTTGCTTTATAACTCTCAATCCAATCAATAATATCCATATCACGATGTAAAGCACTGAACCCAGTAATAGTGACCATTCTGATAAGCGATCCCAACTCCTAATCTATTAAAGTCCTTATTAAGTATATTTCTCTTATGGCCTTCACTATTCATCCATGCAGTCATGACACTTTCTGTTGTTCTTTGATTGTAAGCGATATTTTCACCTTGAAATTCATTCTGGAATCCATAAGCATCATATAATGAGAAACAATATTGTCCGTCTGGACGCGTATGTGAAAACAGAGTAACAATTTCTTTTGCTCTCAAATCTGCTACCGTGCATAATGTGCGATCAAGAACTAATGGGTTTACTCCCACTTTTACTCTCTCTTCGTTTACCAGTCTTAAAATTTCATTTTCAGCCTGTTCTTTACTGATATTATCAATCCAGGTTCCATATGCATCTACAAGATAACCATCTGGTGTCGTTGTATTTACTAACATTGCTCCGGAATTGTCAAAATAATACCAATAATTATTTAAACAGAGCCATCCTGTTCGCATTTTCCCAGTGTCTGGATCTAAGTAGTATTCCTTTCCATTAACAACATGGTAACCATATTCTTTCTGACCTGCGGTGTTTAACAAATACCAATCACCTGATTCATAGGACCATGTATCTGTTGTTTCATTTGGAGCTATATCCGCATATGCCGGTATTTGAATTATCAATGTGCTTAAAATAGTCGCTGCTGTAATAAATACCTTTTTTAAATTTTTCTTCATGAATTTTTCCTCCCTTTATTAAAACTAAAAATAGTATGTAATAAAGGTACGGAAAACAAAAAAGAGAGAGCTTGGCTCTCTCTATATCCGACGTCTAATAAATTCCAGTAAAGTTGTGATTCCCTGTTTTGTATCTTCACCTGGTTTACAAGATACAACCTCACCGGTTGCTCGATAATCCTGAAGTAAAATCGTCTCAGTAATCGGCTCATCGAAAATTGGATACGGAACGATTAATGTTGCCGCGCCTATAGAGCTAACATATCTCTCACCGTTTTCTTTGATATCTAAGCAGTATTCGCTTCCGACATTGATACGTAACGGCTTATTGACTTCGATTGCGTATACAGTTCTTCCGCGGAATGTAAAAGCAACGACTTTAGCGACAACCTCATAACCAAATGCAGCAACTACATCTGTTTTCTCGGAAATAATGTCATCCTGGTGTTTTGCATATGTCTCATTAGGTTCTCTTCTCTCGTAATATGCATATCCTTCGAGGTTACGATCATCGCACTCATCCGCATATTCACAGTCTTCACAGTCGCCATCGCACTCATCATTTTCATCATCATATTCGTCTTCATCCTCTACAGAATGGGACTCTTCCGCCTTGGCATGAACCGAAGAAGCAGGTGCAGAACCGATTGCAAGATCAGAAAGAGCAGCTAACAGCATATCGATCTTCTCTTTTGTGGTCATGATATTCGCTGTAAAACCAGTAGAATAACCACTCTCATCCATTTTTACAGACAACTTCATATCGCCATCGCGATCTTCTAAAAAATCAGTTAAATGGGCGATTACTTTGACGTTTGCGTTAACTGAAAATGTAACATCTGTACGCGGGTTCTCTCCATACGATAACTTAATAATTGTCATATTTATATCTCCTTTTATTTTTTATATAAATATTATGGAGTTTTTTTTAGATAACAACAAACATCTACAGCGTTAATCTTTTTTTAATGTTTTCTGTTTCGATTCTATATAGTATTCTTTTTCATCATTTAACCGTAAGCATGCAAGTTTATGACCGAATACACAGCCGCAGTCAATCAACCGCTTATCTGCAAATTTAATAATACTATCAAAGTTGTACAGTTGGACTGGAGTATGTCCTACTACAATTATTTTTCCTTCCACTACTTCTTTCTTATCAATTGTATCGAATCTGTTCCATAACACGTTATCTGAAATTTTTCCTAATCTAAGGGCTTCCTCAAAATTCCATTCAGGTCCGCCATGAATTAAAACATAGTTTTTTCCATTTGCGTTCACTTCTGCGTAATAAGGAAGGTTTTTTATATATTTAATGATTTTCTTCTTTGTTTCTTCACCTTGTCTATTGAACTGTTTTTCTGTAATTTCTCCACCATTTATATACCATAGTCTATGAGCTTTATAGTATGGTGTTGTTAATGCATCAATCATCATTTTCTCATGATTTCCCATGACTGTATGAATGTTTTGTTTGTTCATAATATATTTCAACAGCTTAATTGGTTCCGGGCCTCTGTCAACGACATCACCAATTATGTATAGCTCATCTGTTTTAGAAAATTCAATTTCTTTAAGCATTTCAATGAATTCGTCATAGCATCCATGTAAATCACTCATAACGTATATCATATTATCCTCTCCTCATATAAAGAAAAAGAGAATTTCCCTCTTTTTCAGTTATTTTGTATAGCCGATTTTCTTAAGTAACACATCCATATTTGTGTAGAACATCTCTCTTGTTTTTTCATGTGCTGGATAAGTTTCAATCCAATCCATAGAATCCTTCATCGATCTACACTTTAAAATTTCTGCAAGTAATGAAGAATCATTTTTATAGATTTCTTCAATTTCATCGAAGAACCGATCAGCGCCGCCTCTGGTTCCTTTTAAGTTTCTTAATTTTTTTACTTCTGAATCTGTCAGTTTTCTCATGATGTTTCCTTTCTAGTTATAATCAACTTCTATTTCTGCTTTTTCTCGTAGAACAAATGAATTTGTATTTTCAGGATCAATTCCGAATAATTTGCAAATCAAATCGAACTGATTTTTTGTGTAGTCTTTTTTTGTACAAATAATTGGATCCGTTAATGTTCTTGATTTCCACATATAGTCCTCCTACAAATTCTCTTCTCTATTTTTTATCTACTTTATTATTATGTAATTATTTTTAGCTAAAACTTTTCAAATTGTTCTATGTTTAATACGAAAACTGTCGCTCCACCAACCTCAATCTGAACTGGTACTGTTGAGCAACCAATTCCCGATGCGCTTAAATACGGTGTATGAACTGTGATTTTCTGTCTGCTTCCGCATTTGTCTTTAACAATGCCAATGCATCTATCAACTTCATCTGTTCCGATCATAAGTGTTGTATTCCCACGCCTTAAAAATCCACCGGTTGTCGCAATTTTTGTTACAAAGAATCCGCCTTTCATGAGAGCAGCCATGACATCAAACTCATCTTCTGAACGGATAATAACATACAATAGTTTCATAGATTTCCTCCAAATTTTTTATATAAATAGTATGTAAGAAATCATTAATTTAGCGAACTAAATGCTTGCAAATAGAAACATTCATTTCCTTTTTTTATAATTCCAATGCCAACTGTATTCAATTTAGAATTTAAAATATTAGCTCGATGTCCTTCGCTATTCATGAGCTTGTCGTTAGCGAATTTAGAGTCTATATCATATCCAGAAGACCAGAAAATATTTTCGCCTCTAATACCTTTTTTATAACCATAATTTTCAAATACTGTAAAACAATCGCTGCCATCCGGTCTTGTATGGCTTAATAGCTGGGTTGTCTCTTTGCAACGAATCAGAGCTACTTGATTTAATGTATCGCTAAGCGTTAATTCGCTCACTCCAGCTTTGCGTCTTTCTTCATTGATTGCATTCAGCATAATCTGCTGTTGATTTTTAAGGTACGTATTATTCTGATCCCATGCACCTGATTCTGAGACTGAATATCCGTCTGGCGTAATTGTATTTGCAAGCATTTTGCCATCAGTATCAAAATAGTACCAAGTATTATTAACAAGCTGCCATCCATACATCATGTGACCGTCACCCTGGCTAAAGTAATACCAGTCATTTCCCATTTTTTCCCATCCATGAATTTTTTCTTGCTTATCGTTGTATGCATAATTGATGTTATTTTCAGTGACAATTGTGGATGCATACGCAGGTGCAATGCTTAAAGTGCCAATTAATAATGTAATTGCTGTAATAATTAATTTTCTTTTCATTAGGAAACCTCTTTTTTTATTTTTCTTCTATCAGTATGTCTTACGTATGCCTCATTTTTAATAGAAAAAACGGGTAGATACCCGTTAATTTCTATTATCATGTTCATCCCAAAAACGATTCATTGTATCGATAAAATTCAATTCTTTTCCTGTCCATCCATAAAAGATATTTGTACGATATCCATACTCAGGGACAAGGACATTATCATATCCTGCTGTCTGAATGCAATACACATTGACTTTCGGATTTACTTTTCTGTACTCATTGATTAGCTTTGCAACATCGACGTATGAACCTCTTGCATTAAAGCCTCTTTTTGTGTATTCCTTTTCACCTTCATGCGTTCCGTATAATCCACCATGTCCAGCTTGCATATCAGAGTAAATAACGATATTATCCCAATGTTCTTTATTGTCGATTGCATTCTTAAAAAACAACCAAATACCATTTTCTGTTGACATTCCGACATTTTTTCCTGTATCATCAACTTCTGTTGTCTGTTTTAATACACCGTTTCTTTTAGATACTGGAATTACTGTTAATTTGTCTCCGAATACTCCCACATATCCTTCATCAGAATTTCTTGCTGTAATCACAGAACTGAGATTGTCAATATTTGCAATTGTTACTCTTCCAAACTCAGAGTTGAATGTATGTCTTGCGCTTCCGGAGTTATCTGATAAACAGATTGTTTTTCCAGAAAGCTTTGGCATGTCTTCAGCTGCAATATCAATACACTCTTCCAATGTATCCATGATCAACTGCTTATGATTGACATTAGAGTTAGCAATCATATCCATAGCGGTTTTATATCTGAACGGGAACTGTTTTCCATTTTTGACGCCACGCTTTAATTGTTTCATCAACTTTTTACAAAAATCTAAGTCATCAATCTCCGTAAAAATCCCTCGAAGGTTTCTCAATAAGGCCATGTGCCCGAGGCTAATGGTATCAAGGATTTCTTTCCAAGTTTTTCCACTTGCCTTTAAAGTTTCCCATTTCTGATCTGTCTCTGCGACTTCGACTGTTCCTGTTTTCATTAACTCATTGATTTCTGGACTACATGCATGACATACTCGAACCAGATCGATCATTCCAATCTCAGCATTTTTATACTTATTAATCTGATAAGCATTTAATCCAGAAAGCTTGTCCTTCCAGGTTTTCTTTAAAATTCCTGGGATCTTGTTTTTGTTTTTATTTTTGAAGAGATAATATGCAAACTGAGAGGCTGGCTCATCTGCTCTGGACATAACAATTTTATTAGTCTCTGCAAATGCACCCGGATTTTTTGCTGTAAATTCCTGACGCTTTGGATGTTCAGCCGCACGAACCATAATGATTTGCGGATTCAGACGCATATTAAATTCTGTCCGAAGTGTTTTTGCCCATTCAAGAGTACCCTTGAAATCATAATCAAGTGCCTTATCAATAACATCTTCCATGATTTCAGAAGTCTTTTTTGAATTAAGTTCTTCCGGCAAAATAGAATACGCCCTAAAGAGATCTGATACTCTATAAGTTCCATCATTGGAAAATTTTCCTCTTCTGTAGTACTGTGGTTCTCCAAAAATTGAAGAAGCACTGATCATTTTCAAAGTATCTAATGGATTTACTGTATAGGAATATCCACCCATATAATTTACGGCTCTTCCATCTTTAGAATCCTTATTTTTTCTTTTGATTTCTCCACTGATTTTAGACATATATTGTTCCTCCTCAAAAAAGTTTGTTTTATAGACAAAAAAAAGACCGCATACTTTCGCATGCGATCCATGTATATTAAAACCGCGTATATTAAATCTTGATTGATGGATTCCAAAGGTCATGATTTTTTTCAATAACAATGCTATCAAAATTCATCACACCAATAAAAGTCCTATAAAATTTACTCATCATAGAAGAGTTTTACTTTTTAAAATCAAAATATTTGACGATGTAATCAAGATTTCCGCTACGGTTATTATATACAAAATATGCTGCGAATATTAACAATGGTAAAAAAAAATAATATATAATTTTTCAAGAATTATTGTTCGATGTAACCATTGTCCCGCTACAGCTAGTTTTGAGATTTATTCGAAAAAGATAACCGCGTAACATGATTTAATCAAAATCACCTTTTTATGATACAGCTTTAATAGAGCAGATGAATCCACTTGGCAAAAGTTAATTACGTGAACTACTCGCCACCTATAGAGGTTGGAGCTTCGTAGAGCCTTCGGCTCTTTTTAAGAAGTACATTGCTTAGCTATTTAGCTGAACAATTTTGATCCTTAGTAGAACTAAGAGACCCTTATTC
>OGJZ01002798.1_pt1 | contig 11819 bp, 9 predicted proteins | sample 1572321 | NCBI WGS metagenome assembly OGJZ01 (sample SAMEA2582086, study PRJEB24529) | metagenome | biome: Human gut stool | place: China | collected 2011 | reverse complement strand
CATCGCAATTGTATTAAATTCTACAGGCTCTCCCCCAGCCTCTAAAATCCCTTTTTTTACCTCTTCTGCCAGCTTCTTTAATGGTTCATGTCCCGGACAGATCTCATTCCAGCTGTTTGCAATGGCAATCAGCGGTTTCTTTTCCAGCGCATCAACAGAAACACCGGCTGCTGCTAAATGTGCTTTTGATATGGCCCGCTGAAATGGCTCTAATCGGTCAATGGCTCTCTGCATTACTTATTTCCTCCCTGTTTTTATTGTGATATTCAGGCCTGTTCTCCCTGTGCTGCCATCTCTGCTTTCTTTTTATTGATACGGCTCATAACCATCCAGGTACCTCCCACAACAAGCACAAGAAGAGGAACACTGATATACAAATTGCTGATAAATGCTTTGTAGACAAGAAAGCTTACAGTCAGGCTGGTTGCAGCAAAGGACGTAATCAGTCCTTCTCCAAGATCAAGTCCCACGCTGAGAGCCAGCTCAGTTAAAACCGGTGCAGTTGCTGTTCCTGCAAGCAGGATAGCTCCCGTACAGACAAGGCCCATAATGATATTTTTGAAAAGATTTCCTCTTGTGACAGCTACAACAAGGGCTACACGGAATGTCACCACAGCCAGATCCGCAAAAGGAAGAACACGGTTGCCCGGAAGAACGGCTGCCATTAAAATAGTCATCGGAATCACGATTAAGGAAGTTGTAATTACATCCGGATTTCCTACTACAACAGCAGCATCCAGACCAATGAGGAACTTTCTTCCCTTAAATTTCTTCTGCGTAAAGTTTTTGGCTGCCTCTGAAATCGGCATAAGTCCTTCCATAAACAGAGAAGTCATCTTTGGAATGAGAACCATAACAGCCGCCATATTTACGCCCAGAGAAAGGATGGAGGCAAGATTATATTTTGCAAGTACACCGATGATACAGCCTAAAATCAGGCCCATCATGGTTGGCTCACCGAAAAAGCCAAGGTATTTCTGGGCGTCCTTAATCTCAAAATCAATTTTATTGATTCCGGGAATCCGGTCTAAAATCCAGTTTAACGGTGCTGCAATTACGATGGATGACAATGCAGACATAGTTGGAAGGGACACTCCGGGAATCCCGAAATATTCTTCTACTAAAGGTGCAGTCCAGTCGGACATTTTAAATGTGACGATAGCCATTACAACGGTAGCAGCAATTCCCAAAGCCACATTTTTTGTCACAAAATAAACCATGATTCCCACAATCGCCATGTGGTGGTAGTTCCAGATATCTACATCCAACGTATCTGTAGCCTTTAATGCCAGCATAATGATATTGGTAGCCAGAATACAGAAAATTAAAATTGCAATAATCGGAGAAGACCATGTAACTGCCGCGATCGCTCCCCATCCCACATCCAGGATATCCAGCTTAATGCCGAAATTTTCTACCATTGCCTGAGCAGCAGGACCCAGATTGCTTTTTAGCATATTGATAACCAGATTGATGCCTGCAAAACCAATTCCGATTGTCAAACCGGAACGGAACGCTTTTGATAATTTTACCTGAAAAATCAGTCCTACGATTGTGATGATAATCGGCAGCATTACAACCGCCCCTGCATCCAGAATCACATTAAATATATTGTAAATAATCTGCATAACTGCATTCCTCTTTTTCTATCTGTAATACTCCCCAGTATGTTTTTTATCGAACATAGTCAAGAATTTTATCCAGAGTTTCCTCTTCTCCGATTCCCGTTAATAAAGAAATAGCGCCTACAACGGGAATATTTACATTTCCTCCTGTGAACTTTCCTGTTGTTACTAAAAGGTCAAAATTATCTGCCTTGGCATTTACCTCTAAAAGCTTACACTGTGTGACTGTAACAGCAATGCCGTTTTCCTCACATTTCTCACGGATCTTTGTTGCTACTACGGTTGATGTTGCGATCCCATTTCCACATGCCACTAATATTCTCTTCATCTCTTAATTCTCCTTTTTCTCTAATAAAAATCTGCTGATCAACTCTCCTGCTTTTTCTGAATCATCTGTTTCTGTAATCTCTTTTACTGCTGCCTGATCCTGAATCAGGCCAACGATCTTCTGAAGCATTTCAATATGTCCGTGAGCTTCTGTAAGAGCCAGCATAATAACCAGCTTTACCGGAACATCATAATCCGGCTCATCCATTGCATGAAAGGCTGCGGGCTCCTTTAAAATACCGACGCAGATTGCCGCTTTATTTACATGGCTGATATCTGCATGAGGAATTGCCACGTTAATTCCCCCTGTATTAAGCCCTGTTGGAAACTCCTGTTCCCGGTCTAAAATTGCCTTTTTATATGTTTCTTTTACAATTCCCCTTTTGCAGAGATTATCGGCCATAGCCGATAATACCTCTGTATTCGTTAAATGGGTGTCGAATCTTAAAATAAACGATTCATCAAATATAATTGCACTCATTTCATTCCTCCTGTGCTTCCCTTAACTGCCTGATTTTCTTTTCTGCTTCCCTGATTGATGTTCTTAAGTGTTCTTCTCTCTGCTCAATGATATCCTGACGGTTAAAAATACCGGAAGCGATTCCCGCAAATGATGCTCCTGCATTAAAAAATTCTTCCAGATTTTCCACATTTACTCCTCCTACTGCCATCAGAGGCAGTCTGCCAAGAGGCGCCTGGATATCTGAAAAGAACCTGCTTCCCAGTCGTCCTGCCGGGAATACCTTTACGATATCTGCTCCATCCTGAATGCTTTTCCATATTTCCGATGGTGAGAATGCTCCCGGAACTGATATAACACCTCTTTCTCTGCACAAATCCAGTATTTCCTTATCAAATACAGTTGGAGAAAGTAAAAAGGCTGCACCTGCATCAATTGCCTGCTGCGCTTCCGTGTATGTAAGAACCGTTCCAGCTCCTACCAGAATGGAATCTCCAAATTCCTCACGGATTTTCCGAATCGTTTCCAAAGCTCCAGGCGTGTTCATGGTAATTTCAACCGCCTTAAGCTCTGTCCCTATCAGATTTTTTACAACAGTATGTATTTGATCGTAGGTATAGCCTCTTAAGATAACAGTTACTTTGGGAAAATCATTTACTTTCATTTAATCAGCTCCTTTCCTGCTCGTTATACCTTATATATGAGCAAGAATGATGCCAACTTATTTGACTGTTTTTGTATAATTACACAAAATTCCATATATCTCATCTGGGGTATGGCATGAGCGTATTCTGGAAACCATGATTTCATCAGAAATAACCTGATAAAACTGCTCAAAATATTTTGTCGATTTTTCATTTAAAGCCAGAACACATACAAGATCTACCGTATTAAATCCATCCCAGACAATGGGTTTGTCCAATTTCGTAATGCATATGACTGGTTTTGTAACCAGATTTCCCGCACCGTGGGGAATTGCGATTCCTCCCTTCAAAAATGTAGGCATCATGCCCTCTCTTTTATAAACGCTTAAAAGAAACTCCGACTGAACCAATCCCTTTTCAGCCATTGCTTCCACACACTGATCTAAAATCTGCTCCTTGTAAGCAAAATCTTCCTGTATAAAAATGAGATCTCTAAAAATCACATCCTGAAGGCAATTCTGCTCTTTGAAGAAATGGCGTTTCAAAATCTGACGCAGTGTCCTGATTCCCTCTTTTGCATAAATTTCTGAAACCGATAAAAACGGGTACTGCGTCTGCTTTGGGTCAATGGTTCCCGCAATAGCTAAAATTTCATATTCTTCTTCGGATGCGCGGATCAGCTCTGTAATATCCGTATTTTCAATATATCCTTTTGTAATGATCCTCACGTTCCCCAGAGTGCTTTTTAAACGCTCTTCCAGATAGCTCTTTAACATTCTGGCAGCTCCCTCGCCCGTAATACACAAACAGAGAACTGCTTTTTCTCTGGGTTTACGCGTCTGACGCTTTGCAGGTGAGAACTGCTTCCAGTCAAGTACCTTTGCAATTGTTTCCAGGCTTTCATCTGTCCAGTAGGTTCTTCGGATTGCTTCAATAACCATCATTGTATCCGTTCTTCCTACAATTTTTACAGTAATTCCTGTTTCCTTTTTCACCTTTTCTTCCATATCTAAAAGGGAACCCATATCCGCCAGAATCAAAACGCCTTTTCCCTGGTCGATCCGGCGCACGGCTTCCATTGTTCGTTCCGCCATCTGAACCGGCGTATCTTTGATCCCCATATCCACTCCTACCGCATGACTGACTCCCATAATAGAGTTGGCTACCTCTGCCATGGCGCTGGCTACAGGCCCATGGGAAACTACCGCAACACCCACACAGCCTTCCTTCCTGTGCTTTTCCTGAAAGCGGTGAAAATACATTGCTAAAAATCCGGCTTCTTCTTTGTAAAAACAAACATAGTATTTTTTGCAGATATAATTCAGGATTTCTTTTGCAGCCTCATATTCATCCCTGTAAAGTTCTCCCAGATTCTTAATTCCCTTCTCTACGATCCGCTCCTGCTGTTTTAACCGTTCACAGGCCATTTTCAGATGGATTGCCAGCGGAATAATCATCTCCCGCTTCAGATACGGAAGCCTTTGACTGGCCAGTTCATACACTTCTTTTGCCATCTCCATTACGTCGCTTCCTGTAATGTGAGAAAGTTCTTCCAGGCTTAAGCTCGCTTCCTCCACCTGGCGGATATGGAGCTGAAAACTGCTCTCAATTTCTCTCAAAAGCTTTTCTTCAATTTCATTTTCTTTTAATCCCTCTTTTGTCAAAGCACTGTAGCGTTCCTCCAGATCACGGTAAATATCCCAGCCATTATCCGTTTCAGCTGTCGTAACTGCCGGCATATCCGGTGTAAATATCTCATCTTCCGGTACCAGCTCCGCCAGACGGGAATGTTCTCCAGAAAATATAGGCTCCGTTTTGTTTCCAGAAAGAGCCTCCATTCCCACAATCATCTTTGATCTTCTTTTTGTTCTGCCGTCCAGAAAGGCTCTTGCACAGCAGACTTGTATATCTGCCTTTAACTGCCCCACATTTCCCTGGTATTCCTCATCTGCCATATAGCGGATCACTTCTGCCCGAACCAGCACAGGCGCATTCAAACGTCTCGATTCCATCCAGAAAAACAGACGGATAAACTGCAGCTTTTCCTTTAATGGCCGTTCTTTCAGGGATGGAATTTCAATCATCATGGGAATACGTCTCCTGAATGTAAGAAGCAGGGAGCTTCTTGGATCTTCCGTTGTTGCTGCAATAATCATCAGATGACTTTCCCGCTGTGCCTCTGTCTCTCCCAGGCGGCGGAATTTCCCCTTATCCATCAAATAAAACAAAATTTCCTGTCCTTCTGGGGGAAGCCGGTGAACCTCATCCAAAAAGAGGATTCCCCCGTCACACTGTTCCACGATTCCTTTTTTATTCTCAGATGCACCTGTAAAGGCACCTTTGGAATAACCGAACAGCTGTGACAAAAGAAGCTGGGGATTGTCTGCATAATCTGCACAGTTAAATGCAAAATATGGGGCATCCGAAGCAAAATTGTCCGTTGTCACTGCATATTCATGCATGATTTCTGCCAGATAGCTCTTTCCTACGCCGGAAGGACCGTAAAGAAGACAATGAAGACCTTTCGGCGGATACAAGATTGCTGCCTGTACCTGCTTGATCTGGCTTTTCATACTTCCCGCATAACCGATCACCTTTGAAAAAAAGCGGCTCCCATCCTGAATTTCTTCTCCTGTTTTCCCATATTCCGGTTCAGGCTGCCACTCCTTTAAAAGCTCTTCCTTTAATTTTCCCACTGCGTATTTTCCAATTACATACCCCCGTTCAGCCAAACATCGTGTTAATCCCCGCTCTGTAAGATCCGGATCCATATTGAGAAGCTCCTTCATATCCTGAAACACTGCCGCTTTTCTTCGTTCCCTTGAATCTCCCAGTCCTGCCTCTTTTCTTATATTTGTAACCGTTTCTCTAAAAATCCCCAAAGTCTCCGCTATTTCCTCATCTGTCATGGGATTTCTGCTGTCTTCTGATGCAATCAGATGAATGATCTTGTCTTTCATATTGGAACTCTCCACTTCTGTAATTTATGCTGTCACTATCGCCCTTTGTACGCCTGTCTTTTATAAAAGTATACCATATCCCCTGTCTTTTTCACATTAGATTTCATTTATGCTTTCATATATTTCCTTACTTTCCCAAATAATCTTGACCTTTCCCATCCTCAGCCTTACAATAGTTGTATATGCAACTATTGCTATTACCCATAAACAGGAGGCTTACGATTTATGAAAGAATTTATGTCTTATCTGCGCCCTTACCGCCGGGATGGGATTCTGGCTGCGTTCTGCATTGTCACAGAAACCATTTTTGAGCTGGTGATCCCTCTTGTAATGGCTTCGATCGTGGATGTAGGCGTGGCGAACGGAGACCGGCGTTATATTCTGGCAAAAGGCGCACAGATGATCCTTTTTGCTCTGATCGCCCTGATCCTGGGCCAGGGTTCTGCCATTTTTTCCGCCCGGTTCGGCCATGGGCTGGGAGCCGAACTGCGCCGGGCGGAGTTTGCCCGTCTGCAGGAATTTTCCTTTGCAAACACCGACCATTTTACCACCTCTTCTCTGGTGACCCGCCTTACGGGCGATGTGACTGCCATCCAGAACTCGGTCGCTACAGGACTGAGGCCGGGACTGCGCTCCCCTATCATGATGCTCACAGCCATGACCGCTTCCTTTCTGATCAATCCCAGGCTGGCTATGGTCTTTTTAGTGGCTGCCCCTATTTTGGGCATTATGCTGTTTTTCATCATCAGCCATGTACGGCCGCTCTACTCCCGGATGCAGGGTGCCATGGATCAGGTCAACCGGATCATCCAGGAAAATCTGACTGCCATCCGGGTAGTAAAATCCTATGTACGCGGAGATTACGAAACCGCCAAATTCGAGCAGGTAAACACCGAGCTCCGGACCGCCTCTGAACAGGCCTTCCGGCTGGCAGCCTTAAATATGCCTGCCATGCAGTTTGTAATGTACGGCACCATTCTTTCCATCCTGTGGTTCGGTGGAAATATCCTTACCATCGGAGGCATCGGCGTTGGCGAACTGACCGGTTTTTTAAGCTACGTGCTTCAGGTTTTAAATTCCCTGATGATGTTTTCCAATGTGTTTTTAATGATTACGAGAGCCATGGCGTCCTGGCACCGGATCATGGAAGTGATGCATGAAGACATTGATATCAAAGAAGACCGGGCAACAGACATCCGGGTAGAACGGGGAGAAATTGAATTTAACCATGTGTCATTTAAATACAATAAGGAAAGCTCTGAGGATGTGCTTTCTGACATTTCCCTGCATATTAAGGCGGGACAGACCGTAGGCATCATCGGACAGACCGGAGCTGCCAAAAGCACACTGGTACAGCTGATCCCAAGGCTTTATGAGGCTACAAAAGGAACGGTGCTGGTAGACGGCCATCCCGTATGGGAATATCCTCTCAGAGAGCTGCGTGACTCCATTGCTGTGGTGCTGCAGAAAAACACGCTTTTTTCCGGCACCGTAAAGGATAACCTGCGATGGGGAAAGGAAACAGCCACAGATGAAGAAATTGATGCCGCCTGCCGGATCGCCTGTGCGGATGAATTTATCGGACGGCTGGCAAAGGGCTACGAAACCGAGCTGGGCCAGGGAGGCGTCAATGTGTCCGGCGGACAGAAACAGCGCCTGTGCATTGCCAGAGCTATTTTAAAAGCCCCCAAAGTTCTGATCCTGGACGATTCCACCAGCGCTGTGGATACTGCCACTGAGGCAAAGATCCGGGAAGGGCTGGCAAAAAGCCTTCCGGACACCACCAAGATCATCATTGCCCAGCGCATCTCCTCGGTACTCCACGCAGACCAGATTTTTATCCTGGAGGACGGCCGGCTGGCCGGGTGCGGAACCCATGAGGATCTTTTGAAACACAACTCCATTTATCAGGAAATCTATTATTCACAGCAGGAAGGAGCGAATCTGTAATGGCAAGAATAGCAAATTTCAGCCGTCCAAAAAACACCAGACGGGCAATCAAGCAGATGTTTGGGTATCTGGGACGGCATAAATGGTATATGTTTGCCATTGCCCTTTTAGTAGCTGCAAGCGCCATGGCAAATATCATGGGTACCTACCTTCTAAAGCCTGTGATCAACAACTACATTCTCCCCGGAGATATTCCGGGACTCATCCGCATGATCGCCCTCATGGGGCTTATGTATGCACTCGGCGCCTCAGCCTGTCTGGCCTATAACCAGCTCATGGTTCATATGTCCCAGCAGGTAGTAAGCGAAATCCGTTCTGATCTGTTTGAGCATACACAAAAGCTTCCCCTATCCTACTTTGACGCTCATACCCACGGCGAGCTCATGAGCCGCTTTACCAATGACGTGGACACTCTGACAGAGGCCTTAAACGGCAGCTTTGCCATGATGATCCAGAGCTTTATTACCATTACCGGTACCATTACCATGCTCCTTATTTTAAGCTGGCGTCTTTCTTTGATCGTCATTTTCTTCCTTGCCTGCATGACCCTGTTCATCCGATACAACAGCCGCCGCAACCGGAAATATTTTATCCGGCAGCAGCAGTGTCTTGGAAGCATTAACGGCTTTGTAGAGGAAATGGTGGCAGGACAGAAGGTGGAAAAGGTCTTTAACCATGAACCGCAGGATTTTGAAGAATTCTGCCGCAGAAATGAAGCCCTCCGGGATGCCGGAACAAAAGCTTTAGCCTATTCCGGCATGACGATCCCCACCATTGTTTCCCTTTCCTATTTTAACTACGCCGTTTCTGCCTGTGTGGGAGGCCTCTTTGCACTGGCCGGCCTGACGGATCTGGGAACACTGGCCTCCTATCTGGTCTATGTGCGCCAGAGCGCCATGCCCATGAACCAGTTTACCCAGCAGATTAACTTTCTTTTGTCTGCCCTTTCGGGTGCAGAACGAATTTTTGACATGATGGATGAAATACCGGAAATCGACGAGGGAAACGTACGCTTATGCCAGGTTCGGGAAAATCCGATGGGACAGCTTAAGGAATGCAGCGAATTTACCGGCCGCTTTGCCTGGAAGGTTCCTGAGGAAACGGTAAAACGAACCAGACTGGATGCTCCTGTTTCCGATGGCTTTGCCTTTATTCCCCTGAAAGGAGATGTCCGTTTCAATGATGTTGTCTTTGGATATGTGCCTGAAAAGACCATCTTAAACGGCATCAGCCTATATGCCAAGCCCGGACAGAAAATCGCCTTTGTGGGATCTACAGGAGCAGGAAAAACTACCATTATTAACCTGGTAAACCGTTTTTATGAAGTAAATGGCGGTTCTATCACCTATGACGGCATTGATATAAGGGAAATCCGAAAGGATGATCTGCGCCGTTCCATGTCCATGGTCATTCAGGATACCCATTTATTTACAGGCACCATCGCCGACAACATCCGCTACGGACGTCTGGATGCCAGCGACGAGGATGTACGGGCCGCTGCCCAGGTGGCGAACGCCCACTCCTTTATCCGCCGTCTGCCCCAGGGCTATGACACGGTGCTCCACAGCGACGGTGCCAATCTGTCTCAGGGGCAGAGACAGCTCTTAGCCATTGCCAGGGCCGCCATCTCACGGCCTCCGGTTCTGATTCTGGATGAAGCTACCAGCTCCATTGACACCCGTACAGAAAAGCTCATCGAGCAGGGTATGGACGCCCTGATGGAGGGCAGAACTGTATTTGTAATCGCCCATCGTCTCTCAACGGTGCGCCGCAGCGAGGCGATCATAGTATTAGAGCACGGGGAAATCATGGAACGGGGAGATCACGACGAGCTGCTGGAACAGAAGGGACGGTACTATCAGCTTTATACCGGACAATTTGAATTGGATTGACAGAAAGGACCCTCTATTATGAATGGAAATACAGATATAAGAGATCTGATGATACAGATTGAAAAGGCCCGAAAACGGCTGGAAGACCATCTGACCCAGACAGAGCTGGCGGGGCGCTGCCGTATGGATACAACCACTATGTCCCGGAGTCTGGATAAGCTGGAAAAATCCGGATATTTGGTACGGGAACGTGATCCGGACTGCCGAAGATCCTTTCTCATCTGCCTCACCAAGGCAGGACGTGAAGAGGCGGCCCAGGTCCATCAGGGCTTTGACCGTCTTAATGATGTAATCTGTGAGGGAATGGATCCGGAAGAACAAGAGCTTCTTAAAAAAAATCTGGAACGTATCCTGAAAAATTTAAAGGAGTGTCCGGGGCTTTAATGCTCCGGCACTCCTTTATTTCTCCACTGTTTGATCCGTTCCATTCTGTCCTTTATGACCTTTTCATCCCCCTGAATTCCCGGCCTGTAATAGACACGGTTCTTTACGCTGTCTGGCAGGCACTGCATCCGCACGATTTTTTCCTTTGTATCATGGGCATACACATAGCCGTCTCCGTAATGCAGCTCCTTCATCAGGTCTGTAGGCGCATTGCGGATCACAAGAGGAACCGGCTCTGCCAGCATCTCCTTTGCATCCTCTTTGGCTGCCTCATAGGCCATATAGGAAGAATTGCTCTTGGGCGCGGTGGACAGGTAGATGACCGCATGACTTAAATGGACATTGCACTCCGGCATTCCCAGAAAATGGCAGGCCTGATAAGCAGCCACTGCCAGAGGAAGGGCGCTGCTGTCTGCCATCCCGATATCCTCACTGGCAAACCGAACCAGCCTTCTTGCCACGTAAAGGGGATCCTCTCCTGCCTCCAGCATCCGAGCCAGCCAGTATACCGCAGCATCCGGGTCAGAATTGCGCATGGATTTGTGAAGAGCCGAGATCAGGTTATAATGTTCTTCTCCCTTTTTATCATAAAGCAGGCTCTTTTTTCCGATACACTGCATCAGAGTATCCATGGTTACAATGGTCTTTTCTCCGGTGATTTCCCCATTTGCCACTGCCATCTCCAGAACATTTAAGGCAGTTCTTGCATCCCCGTTTGCAAAGGCAGCAATTTTCTCGATCATCTCACTGCTTATATCCACCTTCAGGTATCCAAGCCCCTTTGGGGATGTGAGCGCCCTTCGGATCAGCTGCACCAGTTCTTCATTTGAAAGGCTGTGAAGGACAAATACACGGCACCGTGACAAAAGAGCGCTGTTGATCTCAAAGGAAGGATTTTCCGTGGTTGCCCCGATCAGGATAATACTTCCCTTCTCCACAAAAGGAAGAAAGGCATCCTGCTGTGCCTTGTTGAAGCGGTGGATCTCGTCTACGAAAAGCACGGTTTTTCCGCCCATGCGCCGTCTGCCCTCTGCCTGGGCCATCACCTCGCGGATTTCCTTGATTCCACTGGTGACAGCGCTGAAATTCACAAATTCTGCATGGGTTCTCTTTGCAATAATCCCTGCCAGCGTGGTTTTTCCCACCCCCGGAGGCCCCCAGAAAATCATAGACGGGATGCGGTCCTGCTCAATGAGCTGGCGCAAAAGCTTCCCCTTTCCCAAAAGATGCTCCTGTCCCACAAATCCGTCCAGGTCATCCGGGCGCAGCCTGCTGGCCAGAGGATTGTATACTTCTCTGTCATCGAATAATGACATCTGTTCCATGGCTTTTTATCTCTCCTTTCAGAAATGGATCTGTATGATTACTAAGAAACCGGATATTCTCATGTTCTAGTTTATTTTACTGTGATTTTGCCGTATACGGGCAAAAAGCTGGAATTGTATTATCACAGACGGCAAAGCATAATATATTCTTCCCCTTTTTCATCCACAATTTCAAATCCTGTTTTTTGATACATATTCACAGCATAATTTGCTTTTTGTACGGAAAGTGACACCTGCTTATATCACAGGCTG
>OGJZ01002794.1_pt1 | contig 11837 bp, 7 predicted proteins | sample 1572321 | NCBI WGS metagenome assembly OGJZ01 (sample SAMEA2582086, study PRJEB24529) | metagenome | biome: Human gut stool | place: China | collected 2011 | reverse complement strand
CACGAACCGCTTTCATGTTTGCGATAGAAACCGGTTGACCACCTGCTAAGTTTACAGTTACCGCTAAGCACACATAAGCAATATTTTCAGCGCCTTTTTCATTAATTAAATTTTCTAATTTTTTAACATCAATATTACCTTTGAATGGAATATCTAATGTTGCATCATGCGCTTCATCACGAATGATATCGTAGAAAATACCGCCGTTTGCTTCTTGGTGGAAACGTGTAGTGGTAAAATACATGTTACCTGGTACGTATTGACCTGGTTTAATCGCGATACGAGAAAGAATGTTTTCTGCACCACGTCCTTGGTGAGTTGGCACAATATACTTGAAGCCAAATAAATCTTGAACAGTTTCTTGTAAATGATAGAAGTTGCGGCTACCTGCATAAGCTTCATCACCCATCATAATACCAGCCCATTGACGGTCACTCATCGCGTTAGTGCCGCTATCAGTTAAAAGGTCAATGTAAACATCTTCTGAATCAAGTAAGAAGGTATTGAAACCTGCTTCTTTCATTGCTTTTTCACGTTCTGCTTTTGGTAGGATTGAAACTGGTTCAACACTTTTAATACGGAACGGTTCTGCTGGATAATATGACATAATAAATCTCCTATTATGATTAGGTTTAAAGTCTAAATGATTAGTAACCCGCTATTAAAAACATCTATCATCGAGTTGGGTGTATAGTACTGAATTTTTTTCTGCATTACTGTGATCAAAGTCACAAATCGATAAATTTTTATCAAATTTATGTAAAAAAATTTATTTTTGATAATTTTATATCAGAAAATCATAAACATACTGATTTTTAGATCAATTAAACAAGTCTGGAGGAACTATTCCGTTTTCTCAACAGAGCAAGCGGACATAGGAATGGTGTTGTAGGCAAGATTACAATGAGAGAGTTATATTTCAGCAGAAGAAGCATCAAAAATACAAAGTGCGGTCAATTTTTGAGAGGTTTAAAAACGCTTTGAAATTGACCGCACTTTCAACTGCGTTAATTAAATCGATGATTGGCGATTTTACATGACTAAATTGCCCGATTTTTAAATCGCTTTCTTAATTAGTACAAACGTAGACGCTTTCGCCATTTATATTTTTTAGAGAAACACTGTTACTCCTTGCTAATCAGGATAGCGCTCATTAAAATCGTAAAGACTATCTAGAAAATCATCAAAATTATTTGCTACAGGTAAAATAAGCCATTTTCCTATTTCATCGTTATATTCATCATGAATAACTAAAGAGATCTTTGGTTCTGATGTTGTGGGGCAATCTCTATAATCAAAACATAACCAGTTTCCTTCAGATGTATGAGCAAATGAATACACATTTTCATATCCATCTTCATCTGAATAAATAAATTGATTGTAAATATTCTCATATTGGGAATTAAACCCATCAAATCCAAATGATGCTAAAGATTCTCGTTCATGATAGGGATCATAGAAATCAAAAGTGTCTTGTTCAAACTTAGGATTATTATACCTAGTCATTAATTCTCTATAAGTATTTGGCAGAGTAATGTTGAATATAGATTGAAATTTCAATAGGTTATTTATATCGCCTTTTCCATCAAAAGACCAAATATCAATATTTCTAAACTTTTCTTTAACGTCCTTCACTTAATGCTCCAACGATGGCACACGTTTCCTAACGCGAGCCTAAACATCAATTTCATTTGATTCAGATTTATACTATTTTCATTAACAACTTTACTTTGTTTATTTTTAGATAGATACAAGAGCGCGTTAGGATAGCGCGCTATCTGGGATAACATGAATATAAAAATTTTATTTTCTATATGAATACAGAATCATAATAATAAAAGAAGAAATGAATGAAAAACTAAAGACTTTAATAAGTTTGTCATAGTCGAAAACACCCTCATTCACATAATCCAATAAAACAAAAATAAAAATTAATAGTGTTGTCCACAAAGAAAATATTAAACTTCCATATATTAGATAATATAGTTTTTTTATCATTATTTCTTTTCATCCTTAGATAGTGGTTTATTAGCCAATGAAGACGCGTTTTAATCAAAAATTCAGTCTCGAATCAAAACATTAATTCGAAGATCTCATTCCTCACCTTGTTATTTTACTCTTACATCCTCATCAGTAAGCCATTCATACTTTTTAGGAGAATCTTTATATAAAGGTGTTCCATTTACTCTCATACAATGAACAAAAATATCACTCATATTAACTCTATAATTATCACCATATTTATGTTTTTTCTCATAAAACAATGATTTATTTATCTTATTGCAGTATTGTTCATTTTTAACCCGCAATAACTTTGTTTCTTGAGGTTCGTTTTCATAAAAGATTCGTCTTTCTTTATCAAACTCATCGGCATTATTCCTCACAGAATAATCACCATTCCACCATCTGACAAGATAAGAATCTTGCTCTAAGCCACAACTGGATAAAGTAAGAATATATATAATAGTTAATATGATTTTTTTCATCATTAATCTTCTACTAAGTATAATTTTGAGTTTAATTTTTTAGCATACTTTTTGAAACATCATCTATACTACCAGTATCCTTTTTGTTCCATGCAGGCTCTTGTATATGGAACTCTTTTAGAACCATCAGGATCTATTGATTGGGGATACATTTCTTCAGATTTACGTATACATAGACTATATGCCTCCATTTCATTTTGAGATGGCATTACTCCGTTATTCCAAAACCTAACTATGGGATCATTGACATCTGAAGTACAAGAAGTCAGTAGTGTAAAGAAAGGTATTAGTATTTTTTTCATTTTCTTGCTCATTATTTTATTACTTGAGATTTAACTTCAATTGTGAAAATAGATTTTACAACATCCTATTTAACCGCCAATTAAACCTCTCAACAATCATACCAAAATTTGTTCATTCTTAAACCAATTAAACAAGCCGTTTGAACTAACTAATTTTCCAAACAGTCAAAGCAATCGTAAAAGGAATGCTTTTACACGCCGGATTGCATAAGTGTTTAGGCAAGCAATCCCGACAAAAATGAAGGAGTAGATTTATGAAATCTAAATTGATGAAAGGGTTAGTGATTGTTGCATTAGCAGGAAGCTTAACCGCTTGTGAAATGGACAGACAACAACGTCATACTGCAACAGGTGCAGCAATCGGCGGCGTAGCCGGTGGTTTATTAGGTGGTGATATTGCCACAACACTCGGCGGCGCAGCATTAGGTGGCGTAATCGGTAGTCAAGTGAATAAAGGCGGAGACTACGATGACAGAGAATATCGCCATCATAAAAAACATAAAAGACATCACCACCATAGAAAACACCGTGATTGGGATGACGACTGGGATGATTAATTCAAAATACAGATAAAAATGACCGCACTTTTGAGATACAAATCAAAGTGCGGTCGTTTTTTTGATGCTTTCAAATTTACTCACTCTACACATCATTTAAATACCCAATCAATTTATTAAAAGCTTTTAATATAATCAGGTATTTACAATAACCCCACATTTAATGTTATAATCTTGCCGTTTAATAGAGGTTGGACCACTTAATCAATGTAATGCCAAAATAGGCATAAGGTCACATAAAGCTCTCAATAAACATTTTTAAAGATAAATCACTTTTTAAACCTTAAGGTAATTTTATATGAATAAAATCAAACTACTGCGCCCAACCCTTGCGGCTGTGGCGGTCTCTGTCATTTGCGCATCAGCACAAGGTGCTATTGTTCGCAACGATGTCGATTATCAATACTTCCGTGATTTTGCTGAAAACAAAGGGGCTTTCCGTCCTGGCGCAAGCAATATTGGTGTTTATAACAACCAAGGACAGCATGTCGGCACGATGTTGCCGAATGTGCCAATGCCTGATCTTGCGGTAACAGACCGTCGTAAAGGCATCTATACCCTTTTTCACCCACAATATGCAACGAGTGTATCGCATATTAGATACTCTGACGGCTATGGAGATGCGCAATATGGTGCAGATGGAAATAATCCAGACAATCATCATTTCAATTACTTAGTGGTTGATCAAAATAACCATCCAGGTTTAGACTTCCAGGCCCCTCGTTTTCATAAACTTGTCACTGAAGTAGCACCAATTCCAGTTAATGTTGCTGAATCTCGCCAAAATGGATTGTTAGATAAATCACGTTATTCTTATTTTGTCCGTGTAGGTTCTGGTACTCAAAAATCTCGTAACCAATATGGTCAAAATAGTGATGTATCATACCATTACCAATATTTGATTGGTGGTACGCCAATGCGTCCTGTGAGTTCTAATTCTTCAAAAACCCAATTTGATGGCAATCTTTTTAATGATGGCTTATCTACTTACGGTTTACCTGGTGATAGTGGCTCGCCATTATTTGTCTATGATACTAAAGATAAACGTTGGGAATTAGCAGGTAACCTTGTTGAACATTATGGTGAGGGCGACTCTCGCAATAATTATATTATTGCACAAGACCAGTATATGGCTAGTGCTGTCAAAGATGATGACATTGATCACCGTATTACTGCTCAAGAAACTTATTGGAAAGGCGAAGGCGCTTCAAGCTCAAAATTAAAATTAGCAGACCCAGCTAAAAGATATCTTGATAACGATAGAGAACGACCATCTCTTGCGAATGGTAAAACGGTACACTTTAGTGGTAAAGAAAATAGCGAACTTATATTAGAAAATACGATTAACCAAGGTGCTGGTGCGCTTTATTTTAATAACAATATGGCGGTTCGAGCGATTAACAACAACGATTCTTGGACAGGTGCTGGCGTTGTGGTCAATGACAATAAAACCGTAAACTGGCAGGTGAAAAATCCACAAGGTGATCGTTTATCTAAACTAGGTACCGGTACGTTATTAGTGAATGGTAAAGGTAAAAACCTTGGTGATATTAGCGTAGGTGAAGGTACGGTTGTTTTAGACCAAAAAGCAGAAAATGGTCAGCAACAAGCCTTTAATCAGGTTGGGCTCGCAAGCGGTCGAGGTACAGTCGTACTGGCTAATGATAAACAAGTTAATCCAAATAATATCTACTTTGGTTTCCGTGGTGGTCGTTTAGATCTTAATGGTAATGCATTAAGCTTTAACTATATTCAAAATGCAGATGATGGTGCAAAAATTGTCAACCACAACAAAAATAAAACCGCTTCTATCACTATCGGCAAAGATTTGGCTGAAAATGAATTAGAGTGGGTAAATTGGAGCAAAAAACCAGAAACGGCTTTAGGTATTTATGAGTATATCAATACACATAGAAATAACCGTACCGATTATTTCCGTTTAAAACCAAATGGCAATCCAAATCAGTATTTCCCACTTGACCAAAACTCAAGCAATGATTGGGAGTTCTTAGGTAGTAATAAAGCAGAAGCCATCAAAAAAATGAGTGCGGCGCATTCCATGGCAACATTCAGCGGTACGTTAGGCGAAACGGATAGCAACCGTCCAAACGGTGGATTAAATGTGACCTTTAACCCAAGTAATTCAAATGGCTTGTTATTACTAAACGGTGGGGCAAATTTAAATGGCAGCCTAAACGTTGAAAAAGGCAGTGTTATTCTTTCTGGTGTGCCTGTAGCACACGCTTACGATTATCTAAAAAATAAAGAAGTTGTAAGAGAAAATGAATGGACTGACCGTCAATTTACTGCTCGTGAATTTAACGTCGCTGGCAATGCAAAACTTGAAAGCGGACGTAATGTTTCTCAATTAAACGGTAATTTTAATGCTAAAGATCAAGGTCAAATTAAATTAGGCTTTGTTCAAGGTGAATCGAAAAACTGTATGCGCTCAACTCATACAGGTGAAACTAAGTGTGAAAACAACGCAGTATTAAGTCAGTCGGTATTCAACCAATTACCAACGACTAAAGTAACGGGTAATGTGAATTTACAAAATCAAAGTCAATTCCAATTAGGAAAAGCACATTTGGTTGGTCGCATTAACGCGGACAAACAAACCCAGGTAACCTTGAAACCAGAAAGCCAATGGACATTAACTGGCAACAGCAATGTGGGTAATTTATCACTCTCAAATAGCTTAATTACATTAAACCAACGTTATGATGAAATTGGAATTAACCATAAAGGCAACATTGATTTTAATGAGCTAACCATTAATGGTAATTTGACTGGTACAGGCTCTTTCCGCTTCTTAACAAATGTAGCTGAACGCCGTGGTGACCATATCGTTGTCAATGGTTTAGCGAATGGTGCATTCCAACTTTCATTAAAAAACACTGGTGCTGAACCAAATGAAATCAGCCCATTAAGTTTAGTGAAATTAAATAATCCGGGACAAAATAATGCGGACGCTCGTTTCACATTGGAAAACGGCTATGTGGATCTTGGGGCTTATCGTTATATTTTAGCGAATAACAATAACGACTATCGTCTTTATAACCCATTACGTGATGCGCAAGTAAACCACGGTTCGAGCACACAAACTCAAGAGCTCAGTCGAGAAGAGTATGAAGCTGTTCAGCGTCAAATTAAGGCAAAACAACGTGAGCTTAACGGTTTAAATGCGCAATATGAACGAGCCAAAAGACAAACTGATGCTAAAAATGCTGAAGTGAATAGACTGCAAAAAACAGTTAACCAAACAGATGCTAAATTGAAAAATGTGGTGGATCAATATAATGCGGTAAGCCAAAATCAAAAGGCAAAACGCAACCATTTATATCGCCAATATACTCAATTAATTAATACATTGAAGCAGCAAAATAATCGTTTATCTACAGCAAAAAATGTTGCGGCTGAATTATTAAAAACGCAAACAAATGCAACGAATTTAGTGGCAAAATTGCGTCAAGATATTACTAGCTTAGAAGCAAGTAAAGCTCCACGAAAAGGCAATGTTGATAAAGCTCGCGAGTTGTGTGAGGCACAAGGCGTTAGCCATGCTGTTTGTTCTAAAGTGTTGAGAATTGCAAATACAAGTGATTTAACTCGATTTGAAAATGAGTTAGATATTGCGATTCAACGTTTAGAAAATGCAGAAAAAGCACTTGCATTAGCGACGAATGATGGTGATGCTCAAGCTATTGCTTATGCGAAAGAAGCGGTAGAAAATGCATCTAAAGAAGTGTTAACGAGTTTAGAAAACAACTATGAAAGTTTATCTGAAATCGAGCAATTCTTAGCAGAAAATGAATCAAAAAATTCAGAAAGCACCAATGCTAAAGTCGCTGAAATGTTAGCAACAAAAGCAAATTTAGAAAACAACAAACCTCAATCTGCATTAGTGAGTCGTTATTCTAATACTGCATTATCTGAAATGTCAGCTAACGTAAATGTAGCGTTACAAATCGCACGTAATCTTGATCGTCATTTATTAAGTCAAGATAATTCGAATGTATGGGCAAATACCGAAGCAACGAAACAGAACTATCATTCTGATTTCTATCGCCCATACAAACAAAGCTTAACAATGACACAAATCGGTGTGGCAAATAATGTAAATGATAATGTACGAGTTGGTGCAGTATTATCACATTCTCGTGCAAACAACACATTTGCTGAAAACGTGAGTGGTAAAAATCGCCTAACAGCTTTAAGCACTTATGTAAAAGGTAATTGGAACAATGGCGTATTTGCTAGCCTTGACCTCGGTTATGGCCGCAGCCGTAATACCATTGATTTTGATGGTAAAAACAATGTGTTCCACCGTAGCTTATTTAGCGCTGGGGTAAATGCTGGCATCCAATGGGATTGGGGTGTAAACGTTCAACCATCTATTGGTGTACGTTATAACCGTTTATCCAAAGCAAATTATCATCTCGCTGAAGCAAAAGTTGAAAGCAAAGCATTAAATCTAATGACTTACCGTGCAGGTTTAGCGTTAAGCAAAACCTTTGATGTAGCAGGTGTAAAATTAACACCAAGCTTAGCATCTTACTACAATGATGCAACACAGCGTAAAATGGCTGTAAATGGTGCATTGTCAGTAAATAATATCGGTATGCAACAACAATTTGGACGTTATTTCAACCACGAAGCAGGATTTGCTGCTCAATTCAATCAATGGCAAGTTAGCGCACAAGTGGGGATGCTTAAAGGGTCTGATATTACCACTCAAAAATATGCTGCATTTAAACTGGGCTATACTTGGTAATTTGAATAATCCATTTAATGCTTAAACATTAATAAAAAATCTCCATTGGCTGAAAAAGGCAATGGAGATTTTTGTTACCATAAAAATTTGAATCCAAAAGAACTGCACTTTCAACAATACAATTCGCATATTATTTTCAATGATTTTCCCCCTATTGAAGCATAATTCCACCTATGTTAGGCTATAGGAATAATCGTCTCTCTCAATATTCTTTAACTTTTACGTTTTAATTATGACCACAAATACTCAACACTATACGATAAATGAAGGTTCATTCTCACTGCCTAATAACTGGCAAGACGAATCCCTCAATGTTTTTTCCTTCAACAGCCATTCAGGTGGAAACCTTGTTATCAATAGAACCCCCATTACTGAAGATATTTCTGACCAAGACTTTTATCAAAAAATTATTGAGCAATTTCGTCATAATCTCAATGGATATCAAGAAAATGAATGCCGAGAAGTTACCTTAGAGGGAAAGCCTGCTTACTTGCTAGATTATTACTGGGATACACCTGAAGGTCCAATTTATCAACTTTCTGTACTTTATATTGTGCAAAACAAATTATTAACTTTTACTTATTCAGCACAAGAATCTTTTTCTCCAAATAAAAAAGAAGCATTACTTACTGTTGTTTATTCCTTTAAAACCGCCTCAAAAACGAATTAAATTACGATGACAACACCTGCTATGCCAGCGGCTCGCGTTGGCGACCCATTTAAACACCGAAGCTTTATGGCAGCGTTGGCTGGTGCAGCAGCTGGTGCCATAATTGAGTTTGGGGTAATTTCTGCTTGTGGCTTCTTTTTAGGGGGAATAGGTGGTTTTGCAGCAGCAATGGTATTATTAAATACACCTGTTGTAAGCAGTACTATTGATAAAGTAAAAAGTGCGGTAGAAAATTTCTTTGAATCTGACGATCCTGATGGTTTCATTATCAAGGGTAGCATTAATGTATCCGTCAATAAAAGAAAACTTGCCTATGCAACACCGGCTGATGCAAAAGATCAAACCCCTACCATCAAATGTGATAACCATGGACCAAAAATTATCGCCCAAGGTAGTGAAAGTGTTTTTGTCAACGGATTCCCTGTTGCTCGAAAAGGAGATGGTACAAAATGTAGTGCAAAAATTAGTGATGGCTCTCCTAATGTTCATATTGGTTCAGGACAAGGCACTTATGCAGAGATGGAACCTGAATTTAATAAGCTTCAGAGATTAGCACTCATTGCGGTAGAATTTGTTGTACCTCCCACTGCGGCTGCAGGGAAAGGTTTACTAAAAGTTTTTAAAGCTGGTTTTAAAGCTATAGCAACTAAAGGCCCTAAAGCTGCTGCTGCAATGCTTGCCAAAAAAGCAGCCCGCTCATTAAACCCTAAAAACGCATCCGCTATTAAAAATTTTGGCTGTGCAAAGCAAGCTTTTAAAAACAATAAAGGGCTTAAGCGTTTTACTGAAGGCGGAAAAAAATGGGTAAAAGGTGACCCTATTGATGTTTTAACAGGGCAAGTAGTCGAACAGCGTGTTGACTTTACGCTTGGTCAAACCATTTCGCTTTCCTTTATCCGTACTTGGGCTAGAAGTAAAGAAGATCGTTTTGCTGATGGACTTTGTGGATGTTTTTGGGTTGATAACTTCTCCGAATCAGTCGAGCTTAGCCAGCAAGGTCAACAAATTAAGATTGCTACCGCAGAAGGAACCTATTTGCGTTTTTCCTTACCAATCGGATGCATGCAATCTTTTAACCCTGATCATCCACAATTTACCTTAAATCGCTATCGAGACTTTTTAGAGCTTTATGATCGTGAAGCGCAACTTTCTAAACGTTTCTATATCACAACAACCGCTTTTAATGACCACAACGATGACTTAGGCTTTCCTCTGCTTGAGGACGGAATTTATCCTATTTCTTATTGGCAAGATACCTTTGGCAATAAAGTTGAGTTTATTTACCAGAAAAAGCGTTTAGTTAAAATTAATCATTCTGATGGCATTGTACTTGCGCTTGACTATCAAACTCAGGGCGAAAAGCAATGGTTACACCAAATTCATCGCATTGATAACGGCTTAAATGAAATTCTAGTTTCCTATGTACAAAATGAACAAGGTCATTTAATTGAATCCGATGCCTTACTTGATTATCACCTGTTCTATACCTACGATAACCAAGCTAATCTCATCCGTTGGGAAGATAAGGATAGAACTTGGGTAGACTATCATTATGATGAGCATGGTCGTGTTATCCATAGCGTAGGGACTGATGGATTCTATCCTGTATGGTTTGAATATGCTGAAAATCAAACCAAGGTTCGCGATAGCAAAGGCTATATCACGGTATATGACTTTGACTCGCAGCTCATGAAGCCACTTACCATTACCTCACCAATGGGTTCGGTAACTCAGTTTGAATACGATCAATTTGGCAATCTTCTTTCGCAAACCTTTGCAGATAAAACCCAAGTTACCTTTGAGTATTTAGAAGACACGGGGCTTGTCAGCGTGTTCACTGACCCAATGGGAAATCAATGGACATATTCCTATAACGAAGAAGAACAACTCATCCGCATTGAAGATCCAATTGGACGAGTATGGACGTCTGTTGAACAAAAAACAGAAGAAAATTCGACCGCACTTTTCACCGCGCCAGATGGCAGCCAAACTGCCTTTGTGCGTAATGAATATGGTTTATTAACTCACGTTGTTTCCAAAGCAACCAAGCAAAATCCAGCACAAGCTCAACTTCAAGCGGCTTATCGTTATGACCCTCGTCATCGCTTAATCGAAACACAAGATGCCGAGCAACGTCGTATTCAGCTTTCTTATAATAATGAAGACCAAATCAGTCGCTTACAAACCGCAAGCGGTAAACATTGGCATTATGGCTATACTCATCATCAAAAGCTCGCACAAATCAATCGACCAAACGCAAGTCAGGAAAACCAAGTTTATGACCGTCATGGCAACCTAACCAAATACACCGATGCGAACGGTGTGGTGTGGCAATTAAAATACGGTGCATTTGACTTACTGATTGAGAAAATCGACGGTGAAGGCCATGTATGGCGTTATGACTATGACAAAGACAGTTTAAAACTAAGCAAAGTCATCAACCCAAAAGGAGAACAATATACCTACGCTTTTAACGCTGACGGACAAGTTGAAGTTGAAACAGATTTTGCAGGTAATCTCTGGAATTACACTTATGATGCTAATGGGGCGTTAAATACGCTTACTGATGGTGAAGGGCATCAAACGCAATATACATACAATGCTAACGGACAATTAATTCAACTCACTACCGTTGATGATGTAATTAGCTATACCTATGACAATGCGGGGCGAGTAACACAAATTCAATCCACAGACAGTACATTAACCTATGTATATGATATCAATGACCGGGTAATTGAAGAATCACAAAACAGTCATAAAATCTACCGCACTTTTGATGATATCAATCAAACAATCACCCGCTCGCTTTACCCAGCAGGCCAAGATAAGCCTATCACTACCCGATTCAAATATAATAATCTGGGCGAATTGGTAGAACTACAATTGCCAAATTGGGAAAATGAATCCCAACAAACGGATATCCAAGAAAAAGAACCCCATACACTACATTTCCTTTACGATAACGAAGGCAATGAAATCAGTCGCCAAAGCAACCTTGGCTTTATTCTCAATCAGCAATTCAATGAAATGAATCTGCCGATTCGT
>OGJZ01002786.1_pt1 | contig 11857 bp, 6 predicted proteins | sample 1572321 | NCBI WGS metagenome assembly OGJZ01 (sample SAMEA2582086, study PRJEB24529) | metagenome | biome: Human gut stool | place: China | collected 2011 | reverse complement strand
GGTCATTTTCTTTTCTTCTGCGTTCAGTGTGATCCGATAAATCTCCTTACCCCATACATTAGACAGGCGCGGATCATCTAACTTGACAGTTTCCAGTTCGGCTTTAAATTGAGCCGGATAGTCCAGTTCCACCTTCTGTCCTCTGACTTCGATACGCACTTTGCCCGGCGACGGAAATGTAACATTTCCCCAAGTCAGGAAGTTTACCTGATTAGGCGCCAGCACTTCATTTAATGTATAGTTGTCGGCCACCACCAACTTACGGTCATCCAGTTTATAAGAACGAACCCAGCTTTTTACTTTCGCTTCTGCCGGATAGGCAGCAGCTATATCAGTAGAGAAAAAGCGATTCTTCTCATTACACACCGTATTGGTAGCCTTATAGTCCTGACCGAATTTCTGCGATATCCCGTTAATCATCGGCAAGTTATGATAATCACTCTGCATCGTCCAAATCTTATAGCGGTCCTTTCCGAATGTCTGTTTGGTATATGTGCCCACGCCGGCGTCAATCAATACGGGAATCGTATTCAGATACAAAGAGAATGTGCCCGCATCATTATGATTGTGGCTTTCGTTATTGAACCCTCCTTTGGTTGCTACAAACATTCCATGTTTATTCTTCATATAGCAGAATTCCGTTTCGGGATACCAAGTCACGTCCGGCATCTCATGTTTAGGGGTCGCTTTGGCAAGATCATTACAGCAAAGCAAAGACTGGAGAGAACGGAAAGCATCATTACCCATTGTAGCATACGGCTTTCTGCCATTCAATAGATAAGCGGCAAAATGCATCATCTCCTCTCTGTTCACAGCCTTACCGAAACGATAGATCAATAAAGGATCACCCCCGCCTTGTGCAGATGCATCGGCAAAGTTTACGACCCAGCCATTGCCTACATAAGAGCGTGACATATATTCACCCATTCGGCGAATCATCGGTTCCTGAAACAAGGATATTTTGCCACCCGTACCGTCAGAAAGAATCTGAAGATAATCATAAAGTTTACCGGCTGCGTGTCCCCAGTAGGAAGTTCCTTCTTCACAAGCCCCGTCGGATTTCACAAAGTTTATGAACTTATCCACCGATTTCATCGAACGGTAAACGGCTTTGACCAGTTTATCCTTGTTGTTCTCCATTAATAAGAAACATTGCAACACATTGGAGTTACACCATGGATTCCAGTTGTTGATAATCTCTCCCGGCCGCCAGTTGAAAGCCATCCACCACATATCATCATCATTCATATAAGGATCGAGAATGCGTTCTTTAATAGCTTTACGTATTTGAAGAGACACCACGGGGTTAATTTTGTCGAACGGTTTACGGAAAAAATAGTGTACCCATGCCATTAAAGCACCATAACCACCGGAACCAAGATCGATAATCTGTTCGCGGAAATCAGGAAGTGAACGTTTACTGCTCTGGCGAGGCAAATGTGCAGACAAAACCCATGAATTCATCTCGCAGCTCATGTAAGCTCCGTTTAATAACTGGTCGATAAAACGTCCCTTTCCTTCGGCCAGTTCAGCAAGCATCAACGCATTCAATGCCTGGCGGTTGGCGTCATAAGGAGCTTCCATTACTTTACGATTACCACTACGTTCGTATTCCAGATAAGCAGTGGCAGGAATCAGTTTCCATTTATAATCGAGAAGTTTCTCACCGGCTGCGATAAGACGTTGCTTGTTAGGCCCCATTAACGAATCCCAGGCTGCCCGATCGGTATAAGCCGGATAAGGCACCCAAGCTTGTTTCATTACTAATACGTTTTTCAACGTAGCTTCATCAGCCGCTTTTTGCAGCATATTTCGTTCGGTGTAAGCATTGGCTTTGAAAGAAAGACTTCCCAAAGTTGCAACCAGAAGAAAACAAAGTAAATGTTTCATTCGATTCATGGTATTTTGTTCATTTAAGTATGGCAAAGATAGCGCATCTCCCTAAAAACGAGGTGAACAAATCATACGAACCTGATGACAAAATAGTACAGAGTTCAAGAATTGTACTCACAGAGAGCTTAAATTAAGTATTCAAGTCATAAAAGCGATGATTTTATCCTGCAAAAAACAGAGGCTCTATTTGAGTAAAACAGAGGCTCTGTTTGGGGTAAATAGAGGCTCTGTTTGAGTGAAATAGAGGCTCTGTTTTATTCCCAGTCACTGAACTCGAAACTGAGCTGTTCCCAGACCCCGTGTTGCTCATCGGCTTCTTCTTTCGGATTGGAAACGGAAAGACCGATGAGCCGGATTGGATGTTGCTCGTATTCCACTGTTTTCAATAATTCCTTGGCGAGTGGAAGCACGCGGTCCAGCGTCGTCAACTCCTGCGACTGGGTGATACTGCGGGTGATCTGACTAAAATCATGGAACTTGATTTTCAGCGTCAGAGTGTTTCCCTTGAACTCTTTTCGTTGCAGTCGTTCTATCAGTTCTACCGCCATGTGATATAGTTCGATAATAACAGATGAACGGGAGGAAATATCCCGTTCCAATGTACGCTCGCACCCGATAGATTTACGAATACGAACCGCTTCCACGGGACGTTCGTCGATCCCTCGTGCACATTCGTAATAAAGTGATCCTACTTTACCAAAATGCGCGGTCAATGTCTCCAATGAACATTTCCGCAGTTGAAGCCCGTTACGGATTCCCAACAGATGCATTCTCTTTGCCGTGACAGGTCCTACTCCCCAAAAGGATTCAATAGGCAGACGGGCGATGAACTCGAGTGCCTGTTCCGGATGAATGGTACACAACCCGTCCGGTTTACGATAATCCGAAGCTATTTTGGCAAGAAACTTATTATAAGAAATCCCGGCAGATGCAACGAGATTCAACTGGTCGCGAATCTTCTGCTTTATTTCCTTCGCTATATCCACAGCCAAAGAAATACCCTTCTTGTTCTCCGTCACATCCAGGAAAGCCTCATCCAAAGAAAGCGGTTCAATGATATCGGTATATTCATGAAAGATTTCTTGTATCTGTCGGGAAACGGACTTATAGACATCCATTCTGCCCGGTACGAAAATTAACTGAGGACAAAGGCGCTTTGCCTTCTGTGAGGACATCGCAGAACGGACACCGTAACGCCGGGCTTCATAGCTGGCAGCAGCTACTACTCCTCTTTCTTCGGCATGACCGACTGCCAGAGGTTTTCCCCGAAGCTCCGGATGATCACGCTGTTCTACGGATGCGTAGAAGGCGTCCATGTCAATGTGTATGATCTTTCTCTGAACCATTTCTTGCGATTAGCAGAGCAAACTTACTATAAATTCCTGAATAATTTCTGTTTAGCGGTTCAAAAAATATTCAAGATTGCACCAAACCGACTCTTAATAATACTATATTTGCATATTATCTATTGAAACCACAGGCGCACCTGAAAAGTTTATATCACAGTACTATATACTTCAATATTATGAAAAAAATACTATTTTGCGTATTAATAATGCTCTGCAGCATTTCCGCATTTGCTCAAAAAAGAATTACTTTCAAAATAGAAAAGCTTTCAACTCCCGAAAACTTCCTTTATTTGCAATCTTACGACGATATCTACAAAAGACTTATCATGTCCGAAACCGAAGTTTTTTCAAAAGAAGTTGAAAAGCAGGAAAAGAATCCGCCGTTCAATATCATCGCAAAAAGCGAAGCTCCCGACAGCCTGGTATCTTATCGCTACCATTCTTTCTTTCAAGGCATGTATCAGGCTTATGCGGACCACAGACCGTTTGTGTTATCTCCGGACATGATCTGGTTGTTAATCAGCCAAGGCTTTGCACGACATATCAACGCTAATCAAGAAGCAATGCGAGATTATATCGTCGATTTCTCCGGAAAACAATCGTTGATTGTTAAGACAGATAAACAATTGGAAGATCCTACTCTTTCATGGAGTGAGATCTTCCCTCAATTTACAGAACAAATAAAAAAACAAGTAGGAAATAGCCTGGTTGAAACACTGACTTGCAACTTCTCAACAACAACACCTTTAGAGAAAATTGCCTCTGAAATAACAATCATGGAATCCGTGAAGCCTTATTTTGAGTTTATTGTTATACGCATTGTTTGCGGAATCCCGGAAATAACCCTCGAAGGTACACCTGAAGATTGGGAGAAGGTGCTAAGTAAGGCTAAAAGTTTGAAAGGATATAAGCTCGAATGGTGGATCTCCGAGCTGGAACCTCTTCTGGAGGAATTTGTAAAAGCATCCAAAGGCGAAATTAACAAAGGCTTTTGGCGCAATATGTTTAAATATCATTCGCAAGAGAAGTATGGCGCTCCTAATATGATCGACGGCTGGATAGTGAAATTCTTTCCTTATGACAAAAAAGGACAAAGGAACAATCTAAAACAACTGGAAGGCACAGACAGTCTGCCTGATGAAATAGTAAAAGTAGATTTAAAATATCAGGAAGTATATAACAATACAGTTACAGAAACTCCGTTGGAACTTTGGGCAGGCTTCGTCGGGCTTGAACAGAATAAAAGAAACTTCGCTCTACGACCACAAATCAGTTGGATGATCAGAAAGAAAGACCTCACTAACAACAAAGTGAAAAACAAATTAATGGCAGATGCACAAGGTACAGGTTTCGGTCGTGGCATTTCTATTAGAGTGAAAGAATTTCCTTCTGTTTTGTTAGAACTCACTGAAATAAAGAAATTGGAAATAAGATTCATTAATCAGATTGATATACCGGATGAAATATCAAAGATAAAAATTGAACATTTAGAGTTATTCGGGAAAATAAGCAAAGAAGGAATTGAACGTATCAAAAGACTATTGCCTGATAGTGATATTAAAATAAATGGTTCACGAATATAAGAAATAGTCCCGATGAACGGGACTATTTCTTATATATATCAGGCCTGTTTCTTAGCCAGAAACTTCTTAGTCAGCCACTTTCTTACAGGTTCATCATACAACTTCAGACAGAGGTATGCCAACAGGATATTTCCGAAGAATACTACCAAAGCCACCGGCCATGTATCGGAGAAAGTGAGTTTTTCCCCACTCCACAACCAGGCATAATACAAATACATAAAAGGATAATGAACGATGTACAAGGGATAGGATATATCTCCCAGGAATTTGCAAATTACGGAAGTCCCTTTATCTGTCGTTTTTCCGGAGGCACCCAGGTAAACAAGGATCGGGAAAAGAATAATGGTACATACAGAGTCATAAATACCATTCATCCACGAATCTTCCATACCGCCGATATGTGGTATAGACAGTAGAACAGCAATCGCAATACTACATATCCAGAAAGCTCCTCTAATCTTGACCGGTTTAAAAATACGCGACATCAACAACCCTGCGGAAAAAGCAAACAGCAAACGCAGAAATCCTCCGAGCAGATTATAATCCAGCAATGACCAACCTACACCTAAATGCCCATAACCGGAAAGATTGCATACAGCAAATGAAGCCAGTCCGATCGCCGCCAGAATGACAAGCACGGTCAGCTGTTTGGTCGAGAACCGGCGGATAAACAGGGCATACAGAATATTCCCTATATACTCGAAAAACAAAGACCAACTCGGACCGTTCAAAGGATACATTTCTCCATTTCCACGAACTTCGGAACCCGAACCGGGTACAGCCGGAATCAAGAAAAGATTGAGAAGCAATGCAAGCATCACCATAGATATGCTGACCTGCGTACCGTCCCACTTCTCACAACCTTGTATACAAAACGTAATAGCACCTAAAACAGCTCCCAGGATAACCATTGGATGTAAACGGATTAACCTGCGTTTGAAAAAGTCTTTTGTGTTCATCGTTGTTTTCCAACGGTCGTCATAAGCGTAACCAACAACGAATCCCGACAGGATAAAAAAGAAATCGACGGCCAAATAGCCGTGATTGAACCGCTGGTCTATAGGACTTGTGGCAAAGCCTTCAAATATATGATACCATATAACCAAAAGAGCAGCGATTCCTCTCAAGCCGTCAAGGAGTTCATAATGGGGTTTACTATCTGCAAATGCAGCAGAAGAAGAGATGTTTTGCATGATAAATTTATAAATTAGATTATTATTTTGCGTATCACTGATGAGGGCCCAAAGTTACAGAAGTTAGTTATTAAAAAAATTGTCCTACATCAAAATACGCCCCTACCAGAAATTATTTCCGGCTTCTAAGGCGGCTAAGTGTCGGAAGGGTTATTCCAAGATAAGAGGCAATATATCCTAATTGTACCCGCTGGCATATCTGAGGAAACTGCTGCATAAATTCCTCATATCGCTCTTTGGCCGACAAAGTCAGGCGATCTTTGTGTGAACGGTGTAAGCGTCGGTATTCATTCTGATGAATGATCCTTCCCCAATTAGCCAGTCTTCAAGCGTTTCCACAAATTCCTCACTTATTTTATTATAATATAATTCATCCATGCTGAAAACAATCCCTCCTTCACACGAGAAGGAGGTAGTGATTTCCTCTCCGTTGACCAGCCAATAAGAGCGGGTCATTCCTTTTTCGATGAAATAAGCTGATCTGCTATATTGATTAGCCTTTATCAATTGATATTTTTTAGGGAAATGGCAAAGTGTCACATTATCCTTCAATAGTTGTATTGTATCATCAGAAACCGGATACAGAGAGGTCATCATTTCTATTACATTCGTCATAAAGCAAATCCTTAATTGTTTTTCCAGTGGTCACAAAGATAGGAAAAACAATTACTTCAGCAATACAAACGGCAACCATTTTACAAAACGATATTCTCTATCGAGCTTTAAGGCAATGACAGGTATTTGTCGTCCTTTCTCCCAAGCCGGCAAGGATAAGATGACCTCATTATTCTTTCGTTGAATCTTAATCCTTTTACCTGTTGACAAATCAAAAGCTTTGGTTATCTGATAGCCTTCCAAAGAATTTATCCGAAGGGTAGAAACCGGTTTCCGTAAATGCAAGTATATATACTCATCTTTATAGGTACTTCCTATTTCATCAGTTTGCTTGAAAGGGCCTCCATGTGTATCATACACAGCTTCTCTATTCCGGTTGATCCATTTCGTCAATTCATATAACCGTTCCACTTGTTCTTCGGGCATCTCTCCGGTAGGTTTAGGTCCGATATTCACTAATAGATTACCGTTACCGCAAAGTGTTTTACTAAACATTCCGATCAGTTCGTCTGCTGTCAGCATCTTAGCATCAGGTTCGTAAGCATATACCGGATAAGTGACGCTGGTACATGCTTCCCATGGAAACGGGGGAGCATCTGTTGTTTTGGCTTCTATTGAGAAGTAGTCGCCCGATGAGCCGTCTGTCCAGAAAGTTTCATGCCCGTCCTCTCCTCTGGTAATAGCCAGACGAGTAGATAACGTATTACTTTTTAGTTTCTTGATATACTGATATAAATCATTTCCTTCTTTTGCAGTCCAAAGAGGATCCAGCCAAAAGCCGTCAAACCACAAGATATCCGGCTGGTAACGGTCTATCAGTTCTTTTGTCTGGTTATGCACAAACCGGATAAAATCTTCCCGCCCATATTTCGGTTCTTTTATTTCTCTTCCAACTTGTGCCATAGAGTTCCAACCGCAATAATCAATGTCTGCTATTGAATAGTAAATGCCATAAAGCAATCCCTGTTTCCGACATTCTTCACCCAATTCCTTCAAAATATCTCGCTTGAAAGGTATGCGGTCTATATCAAAGATAGAATATTCGCTCGGCCAAATGCAAAACCCGTCATGGTGTTTTGAAATGACTACCATATATTTGCATCCGGCCTGAACAGCTACATTTACAATCTCTTTAGGATTGAAATTCTGAGGATTCCATTTCATGGTAATAGAGTCTGCCACACTTTTAGGAGTACCATTACCAATAGCCCAGGAATCTCCTGTACCGGGTGAATGACAAGCCATCCAATGAATGAACAAACCCAGTTTGGCATCTTGAAACTGTTTTAGAAGTTTCTTGTCCGTTTGAGGATTAAGTACCGTTGTCTGACTTTGCACACAAGTTAAATATCCACATATAAACAATAATAGAAAAGAGAGTCTTTTAAGCTGCATATAATAAAGGTTATTTTAGTTATTTTTCTATATTCAAAGAGGTGTTTTACCCCATACATCTGAATTAGCGGTCATGATTTTTAAACATAAACCACTCCAGATTCATAAAATCCTGCCCGGTCATAGACGGATCATTGTTCTTGAACACCAGCACCAATGCATGAACACCGGTCACCGGTTTCACTTTTGTTCGGTGAACGGAATAGGCAACATCCCCATTCATCGGTTGCAGCTCACAAGTACCAATCAGTTCTCCATCCGGTTTATCCAAACGGATTTCAATAGTACCGGCAGCATTCTTTCCCCATGTTTTGCAAATGAAAGAATTCACCTCCATTCCTGTAAAATCGAAATATTTCCAGTAAGCACAATCTCCATTCCGTATAGCCGACAAATATTCTACCGGATTGCTATGTGCCGGACGCCGAACAACTACCGTGGTATGCCCCGACAAAAGACAAGCCCTCGCCGCATCCATACGCAATAAAGGATTAATAGGCCCCCCACAACCTTGAGTGGTCATTTCTACTTCATTGATAGTTCCGTCCGGATTAAATACAATGGGTTCCATACAAACCTTACGCATAGATGAACTAGCATGGGTAGGCCGATGATAAAAGATATACCACTGCCCATCTATTTCAGCAATAGAACCGTGATTGTTCACTAAATTCCGGTCACTCCCCCAATTGTCTATAATTACTCCCCGATATGTATAAGGACCTAATGGAGAAGTAGCCGTAGCATAGTTCAGGGTAGCACAATTAGATTCACCGTGACGCTGGTGCCCGGCATATACATAATAGTAGATGCCATTCCGTTTACGGACCGAACTGCCTTCATTGAATGCATGTTCTTTATAAGTCAGCAGTTTCTCATGTACTTCACCTTCGATAGATAACATATCCTTACTCAGTTTAGCTCCTTTGGCATTGGCTTGTCCCCAGAATAAATAAGCTTGCCCGTCATCATCTATAAAGACCGAAGGATCAATTCCATGAATTCCGGCTATGGCTTTTCCCTCTTTAAAAGGTCCATAAGGAGAAGAAGATACGGCAACACCTTCATCTTCCTTTTCATTCGTCAGGCAATAGTATAAATAGTATTTGCCGTTGTGATAGATACAGTCCGGAGCATAAAGCAACTGGTCGGTATAGTCGACTTGCTTCCCTATACCTTTTGTAGCGAAAGAAAACTGTTCCACATCCCAATTTATCAAATCAGAAGTCGATAACACATCATAGGTATGCGAACACCAGACATTTGTCGGCTCATCACGCGAACCATATACATAGACACGCCCATCAGGCATCTGCCTGGCCTCCGGATCGGCAATATACACGCCCGGAGGAGAAATAGGATTAAGCATTCGATGATTAGTCTTAAGTAATTTGGAAACCTTCTTTCCTGTTTGTTCGGTCACAGCCGTATTTACCATGCGATGCTGTGCCGACAATCCCAAACAAAAGGTTAAGAGTATAAAAAACAGTATCTTATTTCTCATAATTCTATATTTTTTCAGTTTTAACTCTAACGTATCATTTGATTATTTTATAAAAAAGTCTTTTTTGATCCGTATATCCTCCACCGAACGACCTATCATCAGGTTGAACTTCCCGGATTCGACAACATATTTCATATCTTCATTCCAAAGTCCCAAATCGGAATAAGGAATGACTATCCGAATATCCTTAGATTCTCCCGGATTCAGACTCACTTTCTCAAAACCTTTTAGGCAGGCAACAGGCGTTACAACACTAGAAACACAATCACGTATAAATACTAAAGCGGTTTCTTTTCCTGCCATATTTCCCGTATTCTTAACAGTAAATGTAAATTCAATATCCTGAGTTTGAGGAATGACACTGTCGATTTTCAATCCTGAATATTCATAACTCGTATAGCTTAATCCATGACCGAAACAAAATGCAGGTTTTTCATCTTCTCTGGAAGAACCCAAACCATAACCCGTCCAATATCTGGAAGGTCTTTGATAATAATACATTGGGATTTGACCGGCATGTTTGGGAATGGTAATTGGCAATTTGCCCGAAGGATTCACTTCTCCAAATAATATTTCAGCTAAAGCTTGTCCACCATACATTCCCGGTTCCCACACATCTACTATGGTTGGGATGTTTTTGGTTATCCATTCGTTATTTAGAGGTTTGCCATTTACAATGACGATAACTACGGGAGTACCAGTGGCATGTATTGCTTGGACCAGCTCCAACTGTCGTCCGTAGAAATCTATTGAAGGACGGTCCGCCGATTCTCCATAAGTTCTTAATCCCCATTCCGAACGTATTCCATATCCTCCAATTGCAACAATTGCCAAATCGGACTGCCGGGCCTTTCGGACAGCATCATCAATACTGTAATCAGAGATGCCGCCGCCTTCGGTTATCAGCTTCTTCTGAATAGCAGGATCGGTAGTATTTACCGACAGATCAGATTTCTTTGCCTTAATCCGTCCGCTATTGCTGTATAAGATCGACTGCTCGGGAGAGGCTGCCGCCTGAATACCCTCCAAAATAGTAGTTACGTGGTCATCCGGTTGAAAGATAGACCAGTCACCCAGAATACTTTGATTGTCAGCATTCGGTCCGGTAACTAAAATCTTCTTGTATTTAGTCCTGTCAAGAGGTAGGATTTGCCGGTCATTTTTAAGCAAGACAATGGCTTCTCTAGCAGCTTCCAAAGCCAATGCTTTGTTCTCTTTGCTACCATAACTATCTTCTTCAGGAGATACATAACGCTTCTCAAACAATCCCAGCTCGAATTTAATCTTCAAGATTCTTCTGACAGCATCATCAATACGCCGGGGAGATACTTTCTTTTCCCTGACTAACTCTACGAGCGGACTTACAAAGCGCGCCGAATCAGCAGAATACATATGCATATCCAAACCGGCATTGACCGACTTGCAAACAGCCTCTTTCTGATTTTCAGCTATCTGATGCAAAGAAGTAGCCAAATTCTCCACATCTCCCATATCACTGATAAAAAAGCCTTTAAAGCCATACTCCTGCTTGATTATATCAGTCAACAACCACTTGGACGCATGCACCGGCACTCCTGTAATATCATTATGTCCGGGCATAATAGTCATACATCCGGCCTCTATGGCTGCCTTGAAGGGAGGCAGAAAATACGAACGGAGTGCCCGTTCAGACAGTTCGGCGCTAGCATGATTACATCCTCCGACAGATGCACCTCCCCCCACCAGATGTTTGACTGAAACAGCCACTTTCTTAAAAGGATTTTCATTGCCCTGGTACCCCCGTATAGCCTCTTTAACCAATTCGCTTGTCAGAAAAGGATCTTCGCCATAGGTTTCACCGGTCCTTCCCCAACGGGCGTCCTGAACGATATCTATACAAGGAGCAAATGCCCAATGTATACCGGAGGAACGGATTTCTTCACCGGCCTTCGAAGTCGTGCGATAAATTAATTCCCGGTTGAAAGTAGCGGCCATGCTTATGGAAGTCGGGAAAATCGTTCTGCCCGTAAGCATGGCATATCCATGTGCCGCGTCCATGCCTATAAGATAAGGAATCTTCAGACGGGTTTGTTCGGACAGTTTTTGTAGTTGATTGCATTCTTCAGGCTCCAAATCCGCCAGCCATGCACCGAAATCATAATATCCATTCTTAAATATGGCCTCTTTATCCCATACGGTAACCATATCCATTTGCCCGACCTTTTCCTCCAATGTCATCTGCGCAAGCAATGCTTCCACTCTTTTGTCTACAGGTTGTTTGGCATCCATATAAACGGAAGTGTCTACCTCTTGTGTAGACCGACAAGACATAAGAACTTGAATGAA
>OGJZ01002783.1_pt1 | contig 11860 bp, 8 predicted proteins | sample 1572321 | NCBI WGS metagenome assembly OGJZ01 (sample SAMEA2582086, study PRJEB24529) | metagenome | biome: Human gut stool | place: China | collected 2011 | reverse complement strand
GTGAAACGATGTACATATTCAACGTGCAGCAACTTGAAAATGTTGTAGATACCTATACTTCCTTCGATATACGGCACCTTCGGGTCCATCACGAAACTGGTGAATTTACCGTCGCGTGTCGGGAAACGGAAGAGGTCGGGGTTGCTGCTCTTGAATGGATTGTTTTTGTCGGTCAATGTCCCCCACAATGCGCGGATACGGAACATTTCTCTCCATTTCAGATTCTTGATCAGCGGGATGCGGTTGAACAACTTTCCGTTCATGTCATAAGAAAGTGACATGGACGCATAACGGTCGTTCAGGAATTCCATATTGTTGATCAGGGAAAATGTCTCACGTTGAGTGATATATGACAAGTTGGCTTCCGGCAGAATCAATAGCGGGAAAGGTACGACATTCCATTCTGCCCCTGCTTTTACGCTACAGTCTATCTTTCCCCACGAAGCGGGAAGCCAGAAACGTTTCCAGATGCTTGCTTCCGTGCGGTTGAAGTTGTATTCTCCGCCCAGCACGCCTTTGAAGCCCATGGCATGAGTCAGCGTGAAGATAGGAGCGTCCAGCGACACCGGAACACGGCGCTGCTTGGAGTTGACGAAAGATTCTCCCGGAGCATAACGCAGTGTCACACTCGCTTCGGAAGTCGTGATGTCATGCACACGGGTTTGTGCAGCGTCATTCCGCAGATATTCCAGTTTTCCGGTAGGCTCGTCATTTCGATGGCGGAGCATGGCTTTCACTCCGAATCCCGTCAGCGTTTCGAGTTCGTAGTTGATGGTAGCATCACGCATATATGACATCTGGTCTACCGTTGTCGTTTTCATCGAAAGGAAGATGTTGTCTTTGTCCGTAAACAGGAACTTGTCCATCGGCGACATTACATCATAACTGTACGTTGCAGATATAAAATGTTTGGGAAACTCCCATACTACATAATCTCGTTTGTTGAAAGAATAAGTCAGCGTTCCGCTATATTTCCACTTTTCGTCTTTCAGACCATAAGCTCCGTATCCGCTCAGGAACCAATGCTTGTCAAAATGGGCAGTAGTCATACCACTCAGGCGGAAACGGGTTCCGTCGATGTAGTTGCTTGAAATCATGGTGTTGATAGGACCGATATCCACTTTGCTCTTATGCTCTTTGCTGCCTGTTTCCACAAAGTTCTCGATCAATGCTTTCGCACCGAAGATGATATATTTGAATCCCGGAATCTGTTCCAGACGGTTGACGAATACATCCATATTGCTTTCCTTTCTGGTCAACGGCACCTGGCGTACACTCGCCCAGTATTCGTCACTCTTCGAAAGCATGTCGGCCTCCTTGATCACAGGACCTTTCAAACGGAACAACCGCTGTTCTATCGGATCAAACTTATAATTGCTGTATTTAGTCGTTCGTTCTACCTGTAACCCTCCCGAGGTTTTGTTGGAACTCCATGAAAGGTCTACCGTCATGTCGTCATCCGCCAATACCCAGTTCCCGTTGGGAAGCTGCTCGTACTGCTGCACGATGTCCATGCGGTTGACAAAGTTGACACCACTCTTTTTAGGCAGGTTCATCGTACACTTCTGAACGGCATAGGTCGAATCTTTCAGCACATAAAGATGGCCTGTAAATCCGAAATCCTGTGAGTTCTGCGGTACGAACGTCAGATGTACGCATTCGCGCTTGTCCACCATCAGCGTATCCATCAGGTAGTATTTATAGAACGAGATGGCATTGTTGCCGATAGGGCTTACGAAGCGTTGTTGGAGCAGCCGGATGTCATCATCATAGATGTTGATATCGGCAAAAACATCCTTCAGAACAGTCCCCAGCATGTCTCCTGTGGAGAAAAACTCTTCGATACCGTTGGAGTTCTTTCCTTTGATGATGGTCTTTTTGCTTTCGGGGTCTTTCCGGAAAATGGTCTGTGAGGCCGTTTCCTGTACGGAGATAGGGAGAATCAGTTTGTTGGTCGTCTCCGACACTTCCACCTGATCTTTGAGGAATGAGTATTTCTTGTAGATACCCTTTTCCAGTTTCTCCGGAGTCAGGTCGTTGATCGACATTTTCATTTTCTCGTACTTGTCGTACTGGTAGTAATCGTTCACTTCGAGCACTTGTGCTTTTTTGTGTTCGATCACTTTCTTCATGAATTCGACTGCCGGATTATTCTTGCGGGAGTATTTTTCTTTCTGTGGTTTTACGACTACTTCGGTGAGCATTACATCGTCCGGAGAGAGTTTAACATTGACGGTCTGATTTCCGGAGCCTACTTTGACGGTTTTGGTGACATATCCGATGGAAGAGAAAACGAGCGTTCCTCCGTTTCTCCGCGCGTCGAGCTTATATTCTCCGTCAATATTGGTGACAGTACCCATATCTCTCTTGTCTTGGTAGTAGACAGAGATATACATTAGTGGTTCATGAGTGACTGAATCAGTTACAACCCCCTTTATTTGCTGCGCAAAAGCATTTGAAACTGCAAATACGACTAAGAGCAGTATCAGTATTTTGTTATATCGTTGTATCATAACGTTCGTAGTAGGGCTGCAAAGTTAACAAATAAGTCTGAGTAAAATAGAGTATATAACTTTTTTTACCCATCGTTTTTTGTTATTTACAAGCTTATATCATTCAACAATGGAAGGAGGCAGATTGTTTTTTATCTTTTTATACTTCCCTTTTCAACGTATGCCACATCTTGCGAACCGGCATGCTCCGATTCTTTTCCGTAGTTCCAAAATCTGTTTCAACGGTTGAAACAAAAAGTTTCATGCCTTGAAACTCTAGTTCCCACTGCTTGAAACTCTGGTTTCTACGCCTTGAAACTTTGGTTTCCTCGGCGTGAAACTTTCTGAAACACTTGTCGAACCTGATAGTGGTCGGCTACTTCTGTCTGGCTATTAAGCCGGCTCGTTGATCATCGAGTCCGGCTCAACCACTCCGGTTATTTACTTGTTAATATTTGTACGATTCGTTCGGCTGTTCGTCCGTCCCAGCGTTCGGGGAGTTCGCCTTTCTTCCATTCACCTTTCATCAGCGTATCCATAGCCTGAGCGAGTGCTGCCGGATCTTCGCCGACCAGTTCATTCGTTCCCACGCGCCACGTTTCCGGATGTTCGGCATACGTGTTGAGCGTGATACAGGGGATGCCGAGGAACGTAGCTTCTTCGGCTACATTGCCGGAGTCCGTGATGATTCCTTTGGCTTTATTGATCAGATATCCGAAGAAAAGATAATTCTGCGGAGGCATGATATGAAGATTCGGGGCTTCTATGCCGAGGTCTTTGATTGCATTGCGCACATATGTGTGCATGGGCGCTACGATAGGCATACCAGCAGCTTTTTCGATCATCGTTTGCATCAACTTCCGCAGGTTCTCTTTGTTGTTGAGCAGTACACGTCGGTTGAGGGTGAGCAGGAGATAATTGCCCTCCTGAAGTCCCAGCACGGAGAACCATACCGGTTTGAGCAGCCGGTTCCGGTTGAAACGAACGGTATCTACCAAAATGTTGCCGACGTAATATACGTTTTCGCTTTCCGTGCCTGTCTGATTCAGATTTCGGTTGGCCACCATGCCGGCGGTAAACAGATAATCGGATACTCCGTCGGTAATCATCCGGTTTACTTCCTTCGGCATCTTCATGTCGAAGGAACGTGTGCCGGCTACCAGATGGGCTACCTTGATTCCTTGTTTCTTGGCTACGATGGCGCAACTCATGGTTGCTGTCAGATCATCCACTACCAGGACGACGTGTGCCGGATTCTCCGTCAGCTCCTGTTCGAAGGCGATCATGATTCCGGCTGCCAGACTGGTGGGGTTACTGCTTTCCACTCCAAGGTAGACATCGGGAGCTTTCATGTCGAGATCCGAAAACAGGGAAGCATCCAGACTTGTATCGTCCCGTCTGCCTGTGTACACCAAACGGTAGGAGATGCTTTTACCCAGCCCTCTTGCGGCTTCGATGGCGCGTGTGATAGGGGCTATTTTCATGAAATTGGGGCGTGCCCCGGCAACAATTGTTATTTTCATATTGTTTCTATCTAATTCGTGTAGCAAAAGTACATTTTCTTACGGAATTTATTCGTTACTTTGCATACAAAATAACAAATATATGCCGACATTCGTTCAAATTCTTGATTTTATAGGCACATTTGCCTTTGCTATTAGTGGTATCCGGCTGGCTTCAGCAAAGCGTTTCGACTGGTTCGGAGCCTATGTCGTAGGTCTTGCTACCGCTATCGGTGGCGGTACTATCCGTGATGTACTGCTGGATGTGACGCCCGGATGGATGACGAACCCTATCTATTTGATCTGTACGGGACTTGCCTTGATCTGGGTGATCTGTTTCGGTCGCTGGCTGATCCGTCTGAATAATACCTTTTTTATATTCGATACCATCGGACTGGCTTTGTTTACGGTGGTCGGTGTGGGGAAAAGTATCGCTTTGGGTTATCCTTTTTGGGTAGCCATCATCATGGGTAGTATCACAGGTGCCGCAGGAGGTGTGATTCGTGATGTCTTTATCAATGAGATCCCCTTGATTTTCCGAAAAGAAATCTATGCGATGGCGTGTGTAGTAGGCGGCATCGCTTACTGGCTGTGCGATGCCGCAGGGATGGAATCTTATGTCTGTCAGCTCGTTGGCGGATCGGTGGTATTTGTTACACGCATCCTTGCCGTGAAATACCACATTTGCCTTCCTATATTAAAAGGTAGTGAAGAGACTGACGGCAATTCTTGAAGATTTTACTTCTTGTCCAGATCCACTTCTCCCCGGTAGCTGATTGCCTGACGGTTCTGCATCGTGACATCGATGCTGGTGGTGCCGTCGGGGAACACTTTCGCCCTAAACTCAAAGAAGTCTTCCGGACTTCGGGCGGAGAATTTGATAACGGCGTTTCCCTTCTTATCCATATCCATCGTGTATTCTTTGAGGGGAGCGTTGAATATCAGCCCGCTTCCTCCGCCGTAAGGAACGCTGTAAGCACGTCCGTAATAAGGGAGGTAAGAGAATACCGAATCATTTCTGATTTGCAGTGAGTATTGTGAAGTCAGAGGTATAGAACGTCCGCGCATGGGCATAGCAGTGTTGACGTCTATCTTGTAGTCTTCTGATACGATCAGCTGTCTGACAGCTTCTTTCTTCTGTTCCTTCTTCTCCTTCTTGGTCTGTGCCGAAAGAGTCGGGATTCCTGCTAGCATAACCAGCAGTAGCATAAGGATTTGTTTTCTTGTTTTCATATCAGTTACAGTTTAGTGTATATATGTATAACACTCAAATATACTAAAAATAAGGAGTCCCCCTGCTTTCTTTAATGAAAATTAAACAGAAATCCTTAGAACTGTTCCAGAATGGAGATTCGTTTCTCGATAGGGGGATGCGTGGCAAAGAGGCCGCTAAGTCCGCTGAGGGCACTTTTCGACTGGTCGCCCGGATTCTGAATGAATAATTGCGCCACATCCCCACGTTTTACCGCTTCTATATCCGGATCATCGGAAATTTTGCGCAGGGCACTTGCCAATGCCAACGGATTCTTTGTCATCTCCGCCGAACCGGCATCTGCCATATATTCGCGCTTCCGTGAAATGGCGAAGCGCATCAGACTGGCAAAGAAGTAACCGACAGCGGCTATTACTAAGGCAATCAGTATGATGAGGATAGCTCCTCCGCCGTTTTTCCCGTTGCTACGTATGCGCGCGTGCGTAATAGTATAGAAAGTGATCTGCGTCAGCATCGAGAAGATTCCGACAAATACAATCGAGACGATCAGCAGGCGCACATCTCTGTTGCGGATGTGAGTCAGTTCGTGGGCGATGACTGCTTCCAGTTCTTCGTCGTTCAACTTTTGAATAATCCCTTTCGAGAGAGTGACCGTATAGGTGCGGTCGTTGATACCGCTGGCAAAAGCGTTCAATGAATCGTCGTCGATGATATTGATTTTCGGAGTCTTCATTCCGTTTGCCATGCAGAGGTTCTCGACCAGATTGTAGACACGTTTGTTCTCTCTGCGGTCGAGAGGTTTGGCGCCTGTGGCGGCTTTGATGATACTCGTATTCGCCCAGAAAGCTATCAGGAACCAAATCAATACGACCCCCATCGTATAGGGGAGGGCATTGATGAAAAGAGGATTAGCCAATTCCAGGATACTTACTTCCATGCTTTCACCGTGCCCCATAGCGGCCAGCAGATAGCAGGCCAGATAAAGCAATGCTGCTACCAGGCAGGGAAATAGAAATAACAGAAGAACAGAGCGCCGGTTGTTCCGGCTCTGCTGTGTTTGGATTCCGACGTACTGCATACGTGCTCGTTTTTAGAAACTGATCTTCGGTGCCTGTTCCAGATTCGCACGTTCGTTGGTACCCAGGTCGAACATGATTTCTCTGCGGAAACCTGCCATACCTGCTATGATATTGGACGGGAATGTCTGAACCGCATTATTATATTCCTTCGTAGCCGAGTTAAAGTAACGGCGTACAGCAGCCAATTTATTCTCTACATCGGATACTTCTTCTTGCAGTTGCAGGAAATTCTGGTTTGCTTTCAGGTCCGGATAAGCCTCCAACGTGATTTTCAATCCCGATAAAGCGGAAGATAATTGATTCTCAGCTGCTATCTTCTCGTCGATTGTCTTGGCGCTGACTGCACCGTTACGTGCCTGAATCACCCGTTCGAGGGTATCTTTTTCGTGTGCGGCATATCCTTTCACGGTATCCACCAGTTGCGGAATAAGGTCGTGGCGCTGTTTCAGCTGCACGTCGATGTCTGCAAAAGCATTTTCACGGTTATTTCTCAGTCTCACCAATGAGTTGTACATGGAAGCAAAAATGATTCCCAACAGTACGATTATTCCTACGATAATAAGTATAGTCATGTCCTTTACTTTAAGTTAATAATACTACCCAAAAGTAAGTTATTTTGTATTGCCAAACAAGAAGAAGAGAATAAAAAACGTCCTAAACCACCTAAAAACTATCAAAAAGCACCTAAAATCTATCATTTGACAGTTTCACCCCTAAGAAATGACGAATTTCCCCCTGTTTGACTCATAAAATACCTTTAAACTTGCAAACGTCAAGAAAGAAACGAAATATTAACCGTAAAACCCTTATAGTATGAAAAGTTTAAGTTTCAGAAAAGATTTAATTGGAGTTCAGGAAGAGTTGCTTCGTTTTGCTTATAAATTAACTGCCAATCATGAAGAAGCAAATGATTTATTGCAAGAAACATCATTAAAGGCCTTGGATAACGAGGAAAAATATGTTCCCGATACAAATTTTAAAGGATGGATGTACACAATCATGCGTAACATCTTTATTAATAACTACCGTAAAATCGTACGTGACCAGACATTCGTAGATCAGACCGACAATCTGTATCATTTGAATCTCCCCCAAGACTCAGGATTTGAAAGTACGGAAGGCGCTTATGACTTAAAAGAGATGCACCGCATCGTCAACGCGCTGCCGAAGGAATATAAAGTACCATTTTCAATGCACGTATCCGGTTTTAAATACCGTGAGATCGCTGAGAAGCTGGACCTACCCCTCGGAACGGTGAAGAGCCGCATATTCTTCACACGCCAACGTTTGCAACAAGAGTTGAAAGATTTTGTATAAATAGGGATAGCACATTAGTCAAACAATTAATTCTGGTAAGGAGCAACGGGTAAAAACTCGCTTGCTCCTTTGATTTTGTGACAATATGATATTAAACATGTCTTTATACCCCAACTTATTCTCTCTGTATTTGTTATTATGTCAGAGAACTCAGTATATTTGTATCAACTAGTTAACCTAAGTAATATAAATCTCATCTATTTACGGCAATGAAAAAGGAAATCAAATTCAGTCTCGTTTATCGGGATATGTGGCAGTCGTCCGGCAAGTATCAACCGCGTGCCGATCAGTTAGTAAGAATTGCTCCGTTAATTATCGAAATGGGTTGTTTCTCCCGTGTAGAAACCAACGGAGGCGCGTTCGAACAAGTCAACCTACTGTATGGCGAGAACCCGAACAAAGCCGTCCGGGCTTTCACGAAACCTTTCCACGAAGCCGGCATACAAACTCATATGCTCGACCGTGGTCTGAATGGTCTTCGAATGTATCCCGTTCCGGCAGATGTGCGCCGGTTAATGTATAAAGTAAAACATGCGCAGGGAGTGGACATCACCCGTATCTTTTGCGGCTTGAATGAAGTCAGAAATATTATTCCTTCCATTCATTATGCCCTTGAAGCGGGGATGATTCCGCAGGCAACGTTATGTATTACGTTCTCGCCCGTACATACCGTAGAATATTATACCGCTATCGCCGAGCGTCTGATAGAGGCCGGAGCACCGGAAATCTGTCTGAAAGATATGGCAGGTGTCGGTCGCCCCGAAATGCTGGGACGTCTGACGAAAGCAATCAAGGAACGGCATCCCGAAATCATCATCCAGTATCACGGACATAGCGGACCGGGACTTTCGATGGCTTCTATCCTCGAAGTTTGTGAGAATGGCGCGGATATTATTGATGTTGCAATGGAGCCGATTTCGTGGGGGAAAGTTCATCCGGACGTTATCTCTGTGCAGGCTATGCTGAAAGACGCGGGATTTCAGGTACCGGAGATTAATATGAAAGCCTACATGAAAGCCCGTGCCATGACACAGGAGTTCATTGACGATTTTCTGGGTTATTTTATGGACCCTACCAACAAGCATATGTCTTCTTTGCTCTTGAAATGCGGACTTCCCGGAGGTATGATGGGTTCTATGATGGCCGATCTGAAAGGAGTGCATTCCGGCATCAATCTGATATTGAGAGGTAAGAACGAACCGGAACTGAGCATCGACGATTTGCTCGTGATGCTGTTTGACGAAGTGGAATATGTGTGGCCGAAACTCGGCTATCCTCCATTAGTGACTCCGTTCAGCCAATATGTGAAGAACGTGGCATTGATGAATGTGATGTCTCTGATCAAGGGAGAGGAGCGTTGGACGATGATCGACAACCATACCTGGGATATGATTCTAGGTAAGAGTGGTCGTTTGCCCGGTGCACTTGCTCCGGAGATTATCGCATTGGCAAAAGAAAAAGGATACGAATTTACGGACGAAGACCCGCAGAAGAACTATCCGGATCAACTGGACGAGTATCGTAAGGAAATGACAGAAAACAGCTGGGATTTCGGACAGGATGATGAAGAACTTTTCGAACTGGCAATGCACGACCGCCAATATCGGGATTATAAATCGGGTATTGCCAAGAAACGTTTCGAAGATGATTTGCAGCGTGCCAAAGATGCCGCATTGGCAAAACAGGGATTCTCCGAAGAAGAAGTGAAACGGATGAAACGTGCCAAAGCCGAACCGGTGACGGCAATGGAGAAAGGGCAGATCATTTGGGAGATCGATGTGGAATCGCCTTCTATGCCGCCCGAAGTGGGACATAAATATGATCCGGACGATGTGTTTTGCTATATTGCTACTCCTTGGCATACATATGATAAGGTGTTGGCGAATTTTAGCGGTCGTGTGATCGAGGTATGTGCCAAGCAGGGAGCATTGGTAGATAAAGGCGAACCATTGGCGTATATCGAGAGGTGTGAGGAACCGGCATAGTCTGTATCTCAAATAATAACAGAAAAAAGTAATCCCTTTATCCTTGTCTTGTTTCTTGATGAAATAGACTGTGATAAAGGGATTGCTTTATTTCTTTTTCTTCTTCTTAGTGTCTTTCTTATCGACCGCCTTCTTCTCTACAGGCGGAAACTTAGGAACCAGATTCATTAATCGCAATATCTGTTTTTGTCGTTTCAATAGGTAAGCCGAAGGCTTTGCAGAGTTAAACCGTATCGGGTTAGGGAGCGTAGCGGCAATCAGTGCGCACTGTCCTGAGCTCAACTTGGCAGCTGTTGTGTTGAATTTATACTTTGCGGCAGCCTGTGCGCCATAAATCCCTTTTCCCATTTCGATGGAGTTGAGATATACCTCCATAATCCGTTCTTTCGACCAGAACAACTCTATCAGAAAGGTGAAATAAACTTCGAAACCTTTGCGTATCCAAGACGATTGCGGCCATAGGAACACATTCTTGGCTGTCTGCTGACTGATGGTACTTGCTCCGCGCTTCCGTTTCCGTTTTTCGTTCTCCTTCATCGCTTTCTCTATCTCGATGAAGTCGAATCCGTTGTGTTCGGCAAAGCGGTTGTCTTCGGAGGCGATGACCGCCATCGGCAGGTGAGGAGATATTTTATCAAAAGAAACCCACGTGTGTTTCCACGTGGGTTTATCTCCTGACGCAAGCTGCTGTACACTTCGGATGACCATCAGCGGAGTGACATACACCGGCATAAAGCGGTAGACAATCACAGCCAGAATGGTAGATGCAAAGAAGAAAATCAGCAGGTTGCGCGCATAACGCAATATTTTTTTAATTGGAAGCGGCCTGTGCATCTTTAATCATCTGCTCACTTGCGTACATGTAAACTTCTACACGACGATTCTGTTCTCTTCCGGCAGCTGTGTCGTTGCTGGCGATAGGATCGCTTTCGCCCATTCCCTGCACACCTTTAATCTGGTTGGAAGAAACGCCGCAGTTTAACAGGTAGCTGGCTACACTCTGTGCACGTTCCTGTGACAAGTTCAGATTTTTCTGACGGCTTTGTTCGGCAGTACTGTTTCTCCAGCCCTGATTGTCGGTATATCCGTAGATGGATACGTCCATGTCTCTGTTCTGGTTGAGTACGTTGTTGGCGAACTTGCTCAATGCAGACTTGGCAGCAGCACTCAGAGTTGCATTACCGGTAGTGAAAAGAATACCTGAATCGAATGTAACTTTTACTGCCTGCAATCCGTTGTTGTCAGTTATCTGCTCTACTTGTGCGCCTTCAATTTGTTTTGCTTCTGCTGCCGCTTTATCCATCTTCTTTCCGATAAGGGCACCTGTTCCTGCACCTACTGCAGTACCGATAGCCGCACCGATGGCAGCACCCTTGCCTTTACCGATAACACCGCCGAGGATAGCACCCAATGCAGCACCCGAACCACCGCCGATTGCGGCACCTTTGCCCGTATTGTTCATGCTTGCGCAGCCACTGAATATCATGGTTATACTCATGAAGAGAACCATCCATTTCATCTTGTTCATAATGCAATGTTTTTTAAATAGGTTTATAAAATAATACTTTAATAAATTAACAACGCAAAGATACATATTATTTGCCAAGGTCATACTTTTTAAGTTAAAATAACTCCGGACGGTCTTTGTATATGTAAAATAACAAACGACACGACTACCTTGTTGACACGGAAGGCAGATTTAAGCATTTTTTCCTGATTATGGTGAACCATCCCAAGAGAATCAGTCCTTTGGCAATCGTTGTGACGCATACTGCCCACCAGATACCTTCTACTCCCATGCCCATCCGTACAAACAGGATGGCAAGCGGAATGCGCATATAGTTGCATACAATGCTGACAATGGCAGGAGGCACGGTACGCCCGATGCCGTAGAACACTCCCTGCATCGTGATTTCGAGCATCATAAACAGCTGCGAATATCCGTCGATACGCAGAAATACACCTCCGGCTTCGTAAGCTGCCTGTTCGGGGACAAAGATCGAAAAGACCTCATTGCCGTAAAAGACAAACAGCAGCGTGCAGAACGTTCCGAAGATTCCCGTCATCCATAGGGTGGTGTGCCAGGCTTTTAATACCCGTTCTATTCGTCCGGCGGCGAAGTTCTGGGCAATAAAGGCGCTGAGTGCGGTGGAGAAACCTTGGGAGGTATTCCAAGTGATGGCTTCTATCTGTCCGCCGGTGGTGAAAGTCATCAGTCCGATGTGTCCGCCCTGTTCGGATGCGGTACGGCAGAGGAACATATTGACGAAGG
>OGJZ01002780.1_pt1 | contig 11870 bp, 14 predicted proteins | sample 1572321 | NCBI WGS metagenome assembly OGJZ01 (sample SAMEA2582086, study PRJEB24529) | metagenome | biome: Human gut stool | place: China | collected 2011 | reverse complement strand
AAGCAATTGGTGTATCTGTTGATACTTGGGGGAATTGGGAGCGCAAACGCTCTTATCCTGATGTTCCTCACATAAAAAAAATACAAGAAGTATTCGGCGTAGCGTATGATGACATTATTTTTTTATAATTAATTACGGTTAAACCGTTACGGAGAACAGTATTATGAAACAATTCGCAATCAGAATGTTCGGCGAACCCATTAAGGAGCGCATGAACGAGTTAGGTATGACTAAGACGGCGCTGATTGAAAAAGCTGAAATCTCGATGGACACATTAAACCGAGCTATCAGCGGACGATCTGTGCAAATGTCGACAGTCGTAGGTATCTGCTATGCGTTGTGTGTCGATGATAACGAAAGTAACGACTTTTGGGAAACCGATTACTACAACCCTAAATTAGATAGAAAATGAGGTAAAACAGATGAACAGTGAAACACGAATCAGATTATTAGAAGAGCGCGTAGCCTTCCTTGAACTTATGACGCAATCCAGCGCCCACGAATTATTAACACAATATATTCACAAGGTAGCTGATGATTACGGCATACCTTGTGAAAGACTTAAAAACCGTGGCAATCACGGGTGGACGTTGCCGAGATTTGAAATACACAGCAAGAATGCTATTGCGGTGGCTTTAGGGCTTTCAAAAATCACAGATATTGAGTATGAAATGCTGGCCGATGCTGAACGCATTGTCGATGTAATTGCCGATGTGTATGTATCTTGGAATTAAGGAGGCGAGTGTAATGCAAAAGCGCGATATTCAAACAATTATAAGTGTCTGTCTTTGGATGCTAACTCTTAGCCTATCTGCTGCGATTAGTATTTTCATCATCATAGTGGCGGCAATCACCGCATATCGATGGTAGGAAGGAGTTACTTATGATCACTAAAACAATAGCCGTTTGCCAGATGGCAGCGGTCCTGGGTTGGTCTTTAACCGCAGTACGTGAATGTATTGCGCGGGACAAGTTCCCATTTGCACAGTGCTGGCAAACAGAAGGTAAAAAAGGTAGAACCTTCTCTATTGATAAAGAGGGCTTCCGGTTCTACCTAGCTAGTACTCTTGGCTGGTCTGAAGACAAAATCAATGAAGCATTTAAGGAGGCATTCATCGTATGAGTAAAGCAGTTATTTACGCAATTAGAGTTGTAGCAGCATTACTGGTTGTAGGCACTGTCGGTTCAATCGACATAGATCGCATTGATTTATGGACTGGGTTCTGCCAGGGGCTACTCGGTATCACACTATGGTTACTTACCGGATACTGGATTGCGGAGCTAAAAGAGTATGGCAAAAGATAAGTTTTGCAAGGTGTGCAATAAAAAGATTAAAAGTCCTTACACAAATTGGTCTTACTTAACCGGTGAGCCACGTATTGTGTGTGACAACTGCAAAGAAATACATCCAATCGTAAACAGACAGAGGAAACAGAAATGACAGAACAAGAGATTCTGTACAACGCCTACAACGAAAGCGGCGTACAAACAAATGAAGAAGTAATGGCTTTGCTAGGGTGGTCAAATGATAAAGTCCGAAACATCAAAGCAAAATTGAAGATACGCGGATTTATCGATTACACCTTTGGTTCACCAGTTAAAATCCTTAAACCGTATAGGGAGGTAGTAGATGCCCCTGAAACGTTTAAGGCCCAAATATATCGCGAAATGCTCGAGGTCTACATGGAAGACTTTAGAACACAAGATACGTTCAAGGACAGACTTCTAGTAGGGCAAGAGATTCGCATGATTCTTAAATGTGTATAAGGAGAATATTATGCCAAAAGTAAACATTACAAAATCAGCAGTTCACGCTTTTGTCCGTGCGGAATATTTGAAAAAGCATGAGCCTTTGCGAAACGCACGAAAAGAAGCCCTGCAAAGCGCCATAGAATCAAGTCATCTATTTATAGACTTTAAAAATATAATGGCCTCTGCGGAATCGGTTGCAAGTGCGTTAGAAAAAGCTGGATACGGCTCAGAATTTAGACGAAATCTTGTCTCTTGTGATAAGGCGTTAAATCGTACAATAGGCAATTTGTATACGGCGGGTCTTGATAAACCTAGCGATGAGATTAAAGCATTATATGCAATCGCAAAGCCGTATGATGAAAACCTTAAAAAGATAGAGCAAGCCTATCAATCGGCGCGCCGTGTTGTCGATGCTGCCCCTAGTGGCAAAGCAGCAGCTGATATTTTAAAATCGGCAGGACTTGACTTCTATGCGTGGCAAACTACTGACACGGGAGAGGCATTAGATTTAAGCGCTTTGAAAGGTGGTGATTAAATTGCGAGACTGTAACAAATGCCCAAAGAAAGAGTATTGCATTCCTGATGAATGTGAGGATTTGGGCATGAAAAATGAGCCTGATGATGCGGTAACATCAACAAGCTCAAATTAGAAAAATATCCAATTAAAGTATACCACAGAAAGGACATATTATGGAATTCCTATTAGTTACTTACGATACCAGTGATTATTACTGGCAAAATAACACACCTATGCATAACCCAGATGAATTTTGGTTTAGATATTACGAATCCGATACAAATGTTCCAATCGATAGCATTGGTGTTGGCGACTGGGTTGTTGTTAAATCAAGAAATGGCTTAGGCGTTGCTCGTGTTTTGAAAAAAGCAAAAGACCTTGATACTGTTCGGAAATATGGCTTTAAAGGGAACGTCATTAAACAGGTCATTGCAGTTATCGATACTTCTAAATGCGATAAACGGGAAAGCGATCGAGCTAAGCTGGAAGACATCGAGAAGAAACTTGAACAAAATGCTAAGAACGCCGAACGTATGACCATGTATCGGTTACTCGCAAAAGATAACCCAGAATTTTCAGCGCTACTTGCTGAATATGAATCCTTGAAGTCCCAAACTGAGGGTTCCCATGAATAGTATCAAAAAAAAGCAAACAAAGTATATCACATAATAAAAACGAAAGGAACTAAGACAATGATCGAATTAAAAATCACAGTAGAAACAGCTAACGAATTAAATCAAGAAATCAAGAACCTTTATAAAGCTATTGTAGGTTCTTCTATAGATAAAGCCGATGCTATCGACCAAGCTAAGGAAGAAGTTAAGGCTAAAAAAGCAAAGACCGCTACTAAAGTAGAAACACCAGCTAAGCAGGAATCAGTGAAAGAGGAACCTGTAGAAGCAGAAACCCCAGAACAAGAAGTCCCTAGCCTTGAAGAAACACGTGAAGCGGTAAAAGACGTAATGGCAAAAGCTGCTGATAAGACGAAAGCAAAAGGCGAATTTAAGGCGTTCCTTGATAGCATCGGAGCTGAAAAGGTAACATCCGCTACCGATGAGCAACGCATCCAAATCATGGAATGGGTGGCTAGTCGTGGCTAAGAAACACGCCTTACTCGGTGCATCAAGTAGTGCAAGGTGGCTCGTATGCACTCCTTCAGCAAGATTAGAAGCGATGTTCCCTGATGAACAATCGCCCTACGCTGCAGAGGGAACCGTAGCACACGACCTGGCGGAATCAATCCTCCGGCATAAGCTAGAGGGCAAGAAAACCCCTAAGCTAGATGACTACTCTACTGAAATGGTGGAAGCAGTCAATCGGTATGTTGACATCTGCGAAGAAAAGGTGAACGAGGCGAGAGCCCGTTCATCTGATGCAGAAGTAATGATTGAAGCAAAGCTCGACTTCTCTCGTTGGGTACCGGAGGGCTTTGGTACCGGCGATATGGTTATCGTGGCTGATGGCGTTCTTGAGGTTATTGACCTCAAGTATGGTAAAGGCGTTCCTGTTAGTGCCATTGAAAATACGCAAATGCGGTTATACGCATTAGGTGCTTACGACGTTAACGAGTACTTGTATGATATCAAGACGGTTCGTATGACAATCGTTCAGCCGAGACTGGATAGCGTTTCTACTGACGAATTATCGGTAGAAGAGCTTCTCGATTGGGGCGATGAGGTCAAACCGATTGCACAAAAAGCTTGGAACGGATTGGGCGAATGTACGCCTTGCGATTACTGTAACTTCTGCAAAGCACGGCACACCTGCAGGGCATTAGCAGATACTTGTCTTACGGCTTTCTATAAAGACGGAGGTAAGCTCAATCAATTGCTAACTGACCAGGAAGTATCCGACATCCTAGCGATGAAGGATTTAATCACGAAATGGATTAAAGGCGTTTACGATTTCGCTTACGAAAAAGCACTTGCAGGCGAGAAGCAATGGCCTGGATATAAATTGGTGGAGGGTACGTCAAGACGTACTATCACGGATCCAGATGCAGCGGCCAAGACGTTGCTAGATAATGGCTACAAGGAAGAGGACATCTTTAAACCACGTGAACTCGAAGGTATTACCAACTTACAAAAGGTTCTTGGTAAAAAAGGTGTTGCTGAATACCTAGAAACGTACATCGACAAACCGGAAGGCAAGCCTACGTTAGTCCCTGAGTCGGATAAACGACCTGCGATTAACACTGTAGAATCCATGGCAAGTGAATTTGATGACGAGGTGTAACCATGAGGGGCTTAATAACAGTACGAGCGATCGCAAAAGAACTTATCGACAGAGGACATTATCTTGATGAGTTATATCAGGTGACAATCGCCTATGCTACCAGCTTATGGACAAGGTATCATACCCTCGACGCCAAAAGAACGGCTATCGAGAAACAGTACGAAGCGAAATGTCCTCCTCCGTATGATGGGGAAGTGCCTTATGTACTGGACGACACCTGGAACGACCTTGATGATGATTGCCTCGCAATAGAAGATGAAATGCAAGATTTATTTAACACAGTAATAGGGTTCGAACATGATTGTAACCCGTTTAAGAAATAAGGAGACCGTAACAATGGCTAAATTAACAACTGGTATCGTAAGACTTTCCTATGCAAATATCGCTTCCCCTCGCAAAAACGACGATGGCAAAGCAAAATATAGTTCCCAAATCATTATCGACAAAACCGATAAAAAGACAATCAAAGCATTTGAACGAGCTATCGAAGAACTTAAGGCAGATCCAAAAGCAGTAGCTAAGGTAGAAGGTAAAGCAGCATACCTAAAATTGAACTTACGTGATGGTGATACAGATGAAGCAGTAGCGGATCAACCGGAAGTATACGCAGGTAAGTTCTTCATCAATGCTAACAGTGATAAACAACCTATCGTATTTAATCGTGACAAAATCAAAATGGATGATTTTGATATCGAAGAAGAAATCTATTCCGGTGTATATGCGCAGGTCGCACTTTCTGTATTCGCTTACAATTTCAATGGTAAAAAAGGCGTAGGGTTTGGTTTAAATGGTATTCGTAAAGTCAAAGATGGCGAACGCCTAGGCGGTGTTCATGTATCCGCAGATGACTTCGGCGATGACGATTTGGGCGACCTTGACGATGATGACGATTTAATCTAAGGAGGCAATTATGGAGCTCAGTATTGATGTGGAAACGTATAGCGACTGCCCGATTAAGTTCGGCGCACAGCGATACGTTGATGATGAGACATTTGAAATACTGCTCTTTGCCTACTGCTTTGATGATGAACCAGTCGAAGTAATTGATATGACAAAGGATCCACTGCCCGAGAGGGTGGTGGACGCTTTGTATAATAAGGAAATTACAAAGACCGCATTCAACGCAGCATTTGAAATGTTGTGCCTTAAAAAGTATTTCCCGGATGCTGACTTTACAAATTGGGAATGTACTTCCGTACTTGCTTTATACTGCAGTCTACCTGCAAGCCTTGATAATGTGTCTAAGGCCTTGAAATTAGGCGAAGCCAAAGACTCAAGAGGTAAACGGTTAATCCAATTCTTCTCTGTACCACGTAAGCCTACCAAAGCAAATCCTAAGACACGAAATATGCCAGAGGATGCGCCTGACAAATGGGCAGAATACATTGAGTACAACCGCCAGGACGTAGTGGTAGAGAAGGCAATTCGTAAACGCTTACTCTCGCTGAAACCACCGGCTATCGAGCATGAGTACTGGCTATTAGATCAGGAGATAAACTGGCGCGGTGTGAAAGTAGATATGGAACTCGTCGATGCAGCACTTGCTTGCAACGATGAAATTGTGGAAGAGGCTACAGAGTCATCTACGCTATTAACTGGATTAGAAAACCCTAACAGTACCATGCAACTTAAAGAGTGGTTAACTGAGAGACTAGGATATGAATTAGATACTATGCGAAAAGATGATGTATCAAACCTCTTAGCACAGGATATCCCTTCCGATGTACGCAAAGTACTTCAAAACCGCCAAGTATTAGGTAACTCGTCAATTAAAAAATACTTGGCCATGAAAAATGCGGTATGCTCGGATGGCCGTATCCACGGTATGCTCCAGTTCTATGGGGCAATGCGTAGCGGACGATGGGCGGGGCGAGTAGTACAATTGCAGAACCTACCTCGTAATTACCTGGAAGATTTAGACACTGCTAGAGAAGTCCTTAAAAGTAGAGACGTAGAAATGCTAGACCTACTATACGGAAATCCTGGCGATGTGATCAAGCAGCTCATTCGTACAGCTTTGGTGGCAGAGGATGGACACCGCTTTATAGTAGCCGATTTCAGTGCTATCGAAGCACGTGTTATCGCCTGGCTTGCTCACGAGCAGTGGCGGCAAGACGTATTTGCCCAAGGTGGCGACATCTACTGTGCATCCGCATCAAGCATGTTCCACGTACCAGTTGAAAAGCACGGTGTTAACGGTCACCTTAGGCAAAAAGGAAAGGTAGCCGAATTAGCACTCGGCTATGGTGGCGGTGTAGGTGCCATGAAAGCAATGGATTCTAAAGGAGAAATTCCTGAAACGGAGCTCCCTGGAATCATCGAAGCATGGCGACAAGCTAGTCCACGAATTACGAGATTTTGGAAAGATGCAGACAGCGCAGCCAAGAAAGTTGTTAAAACCGGCGAACCGGTACGAATCAGACAAGGCAATATTAAATTCTTTAAATCAAAAGGGTTTATGTTCATCGAATTACCGTCTGGCCGGAGACTTGCTTATGCAAGACCTAGGCTGGGGCTCAACAGGTTCGGTAGCGAATCGATTGAGTATGATGGCATGGATCAGGTTAAGAATACATGGGGCAGAGTTGAAACCTACGGCGGAAAGCTCGTCGAAAATATTGTACAAGCCGTTGCAAGAGATTGCTTAGCAGCAGCCATGCTAAGACTTGCAAAAGCCGGATACAAGATTGTTGCCCATATCCATGACGAAGTAGTTATCGAAGCACCTATAGGCGAAGGTAGTTTAGATGAAGTAATCGATATTATGTGTGAGCCCGAGTCCTGGAACGAGGGCCTTATATTAAATGCAGCAGGGTTTGAGAACCCTTACTATATGAAGGATTAGGAGGATAATTCTTATGAAACTTTCAAAACAACAAATTAAACAACAACGCGAAGCTATTGATGGTTTATATGAACTCGTAAAAGAAGCCCCTGCAAGTGAGCGCAAAGACTCCGCTATGGCATACTGCGAAGGTTGCATCGCCGCTTGTGATTTAGGCCTTAAGGTGTTAAACGGCAAGAAAACAGAAACTCCTAAGACGGAGGAACCTACAAAGGCGGAAGATACACCTAAAGTAGAAGAACAGGCTACTACTGAAGAAAAGCCAAAACGCAAACGTGCTACTAAGAAGAAAGAAGAACCTGCAGAAGAAACATTGCCAATAGTTGAGGAGTCCACTGTAGTTGATGAAGCACCTGCAGAAGAAGACGATTTAGACGATTTGTTATAGATGAAAGGATAGCGCCTTATGAAGGTATTATTTAGTTTATCAGTTAACAAGCTGTATGACCTAGTACGGCGCAAGCAAGTGAACTCTTGGTCACCTGCTGTACATTATCACGTAGACTGCGGTCAATCATTTGCCTGCTTGTGGCCATCGGTATCTGCCGGGATGGGCAGGATAGTAGACCCCTATATATCAAATGAGTTCTATTGTCCCCAATGCGGAGAATTAATCCGTACTAGAGGCGTCGACGGTGATTGTGTAGCCGATACCTCTAGTACCGCCAATGTTCCACTAGATATAGAACTATCGGTTATTGATCGGGGAAAAATCCTCGATGTTAAATTCGACTACCACACAGTCCACGTCGATAACGACACACAATCTATTTACCCTGGTTATAAGCCACATCTTATCGATATATTGCGCTTCGATTTCAAGCAAGGAAAAGTGTTCTTAGTTCAAAAGAAACGCACTCGCGCAGATATAATATCAGAAATCGACCCAAATATATCGGTGTTTTACTCAAAATCATTACCTCTATACTGGCTAGTAGCAACTCCTAATTGTCGATTGTCTGGGTATAAAAAAGAGCTGCAGACTTTTGCTAAAGCGCTAAAACAAGCTTACTTCGCTAAGTTGTCAAAACGGGTAGGCTACAAAGTTAAACCAATCAGGCAAGGGGTACTACTATCGTCTAAATACGGCGCGCTCGATAACTTACTCCATAATCTAGTGTGGAAGATGCACGCACCGGATGCGCCTGCATTAAATGACAAGTTAGTTAGAGACCACGATAGCTACTTCAGACCTTTCGGGTCTAATTTAACAAGTACTTCTGCTATTACTGAGTTAACTAGCACCGGCGTACCGTTTATTAAAGCTCTTATTCAGCTTTATAAAGTACCGGATAAGCGCTGGGTTAGAAAATTACTAACTATCCGTCCTTTCTTCTATATCAAAGTGATCCAAACTGCTAGCAAGATATTCAAAAGCATGGATTATCAGAAAGCATTCACGGACCTTGTGGCAGAGGAAGGCGGGAAAACCGGGTATATCCAATCCTGGCCCATATGGAATGATGAGCAGGCCCTGCTTACTGTTACCGATTTTCTCAAGCTTATGCGCCACCAATATGGCGAACGTCGAGTCCTATTATTCTTAAAGAATGCTGACTCCTATTCAGAAGTTAAAGATACGGCGGATATGTATAACCGGCTATCGAGAGCTAGGAAAAAGGAGATTTGGGCTAGACGTATCCAAATTAAGGATCTGCATGATGAGATCGTGTGTATATCCAAATTTGAAAAAGCAGAAAATGTCCCAGTACAACGCAGCTTGCTCCATAAAAAACTAATAGACTCTGTTGGCGGTCTAGATTTCACCGTAATTAAAACAACGCACGACATAATCCGGCTAGGTGTTCAGCTCAATAACTGTGTGGGCACCTATGTTGATAAGGTAAAAGATCAAAAATGTGCTATCGTTGGTGTTTATAAAAGCGACAAACCGGTGGCTTGTATTGAGGTAAATCCTACGGATACCTCTGAAGCCTTTACCGTAATACACCAGGCTAAACTAAAAAACAACAGAGGCGTACGAGATAATCACAACATTAATTACGCTGTATGCCAATGGGTTAAAAAGCATCGATTACAGGTGCCTAAATATTTAGGGGACATCCATTTTGCGAAGGGAGGAGCGATGTAACATGGATACAAATATCATAATAGCTACGGGCAAAAGTCGCTCCGCCCGTAGCTGGAAGTCTCAGAAAATGACTTGGAGTGCTTTGGTCAAGAAGTTGGCCGAGCCTACTGTAACGAATGAAACGGCTGCTGAATATGCCAAAATGTCTAAAGCCGAGAAAGGCCAAAAGAAAGACGTCGGCGGTTTCGTAGGTGGTTATATTCCTAAAAATGGTAGACGGGTCAGAGGTGCCGTTAAGGAGCGATATTTAATCACGCTTGATGCGGATTCTCCTAGTGACGATTTCCTCTTAGACCTCGATATGGAATTAGGCGGTACGGAATACGTGCTATACAGTACACACAGCCATACGGCTGATAATCCTCGCTATCGTATCATCATCCCTGTTGATAGGGCAATGACTCCTGATGAGTACCAGGCTGTATCAAGACGTATCGCTGATGATATTGGCATTGACTCCTTTGACGCATCCACGCACCAGGCCGAACGTCTGATGTACTGGCCAAGTTGTCCAAAGGATGTGAAATATGTATATCAGCACAGTGAAGGCAGCTTAGTCTCTGTTGATCAATATCTTAATACTTACAGAGACTGGCGAGATACGAGTCTTTGGCCAACATCGAATAAAGAGTCACAGATTCGCCTTGATGCGGCCAAAAAGCAAGGTAACCCTTTAGAGAAAAAAGGGTTATTAGGTGCATTTTGTCGATGCTACAGTATCACAGAAGCTATTAGTAAGTTTCTCCCAGAAGTCTATGAACAGACGCACGTCGAGGACCGATACACGTATACCGGGGGCAGCTCAGTAGCAGGTCTTGTTATCTATGATAATGACACCTTCGCTTACTCCAACCATGCGACCGACCCTATTAGTGGTAAGCTCGTTAATGCTTTTGACCTTGTCCGCATTCATTTATTCGGCGCTGAAGATGCCGACGCAGATCCTACTACTAAAGTAACTGATTTACCAAGCTACAAGGCGATGTTAGACTTCGTCAACGAAGACGGCGCAGCACCTATTCTGCTCGACAAGGAGCGTATGGCGGATATGGACTTCGAGGACATCATAGAGGACGAGGAGGACTTCCTCGAAAAGCTCAAACGTGACCGCCGAGGTACACCAGAGTCTGACGTGTTCAACTGCTTAGTAGTTCTTAAATACGACCCTGCATTAAGAGGACGTATCAGACTTGATGAATTTGCACATCGGTTAGTTGTAACTGACGATTTACCGTGGCGAGGCAAGGACGAAACCCCTTACTGGACCGATACGGACGATGCGTGCTTGCGCAATTACTTCGCTACAAAATACCTGATCAAGGGTAAAGGCATTATCGACGATGCCTTGCAGGAAGTCACGCAAGATAACAAATTCCATCCTGTTCGTGAGTATTTAACCAGTGTAACCTGGGACGGTACTTGCAGAGTCGATACTCTATTTATCGACTACATCGGAGCGGAGGATACCGAATACATCAGAGCCGTTACCCGTAAATGGATGTGCGGTGCCGTAGCACGTGTCATGAATCCAGGTGTTAAGTTCGATACAGCAATCGTATTATATGGCTCACAAGGTCTTGGTAAATCGTTAATCCTGGAGCGATTAGGTCGTAAATGGTTTAATAACTCACTCGTTGATATCAAAACCAAAGACGCCCTAGAACAAATTCAAGGCTCGTGGATTAACGAACTCGCCGAACTCGCACCGACCTATAAGAACGACAACGAAATCGTAAAAGCCTTTATCAGCCGTACTTCTGACCGGTTCCGCTCCCCTTATGGGAGACGCACCGAAGAGTACCCGCGTCAGTGTGTATTCGCCGGTTCTACTAACAACCTTATGTTCCTTAAGGACCGAACCGGTAACCGCCGATTCTGGCCAGTCACGGGCGACAAAGAACGTAAAACTAAGAACGCCTGGGAGCTAGCAAAAGAGGATATTGACCAATTATGGGCGGAAGCCTATTACTACTGGTCTGAAGGTGAATCCTTAGTTCTTGAAGGGGATCTTGAAGAAGAAGCCCTTAGAATCCAATTATCACACACAGAAGGCGGTGAACTTGTTGGTCTTATTGAGGAATACCTCGAAATGGAACTACCTGAAGACTGGGAATCTCGCGATATCTTCGACCGCAGGGACTATATTAGAAATTATGGCGACGACGATAACTGTGGATCAGTGCAGCGGGAGCGGGTGTGTGCCCTTGAGATATGGTGTGAAGTGATGGAGGGCGACAGGAAGAACCTGCAGAACGCAAAGGCTAGAGAAATCATTGATATTTTGCAATCTATTAAAGGGTGGAGTCCTTATTCAAAGAGCGTAGGAAAGATGCGATTTGGGAAATTGTACGGTGTTCAAAGAGCGTTTATCAGAGATGAATCTAATCTCGAGAAAAAGGCAAAATCAATTAAAAAAGAACGCAAAAATT
>OGJZ01002755.1_pt1 | contig 12018 bp, 11 predicted proteins | sample 1572321 | NCBI WGS metagenome assembly OGJZ01 (sample SAMEA2582086, study PRJEB24529) | metagenome | biome: Human gut stool | place: China | collected 2011 | reverse complement strand
CTTTTAAGGAACGATTAGATCATTATGCAGGTCAGTTTTTAATTGCCTTTGACGGTGATACACCTATTGGTTTTATCGATGGTTTCGTATCTGATGATGAAATCTTAACTGACGAGATGTTTGCTGATGCTTCTTTGCATAACCCTAACGGCGCATGGCAGATGATATTTGGCTTAAATACAATGCCAGAGTATCGAAATTGCGGTGTAGGTGGTAAGTTAATTGAGGCCTTTATCGCTCTTGCGAGAGAGGAAAAACGTAAGGGTGTTATTCTAACCTGTAAGGAAGAAAAGATTCCTTATTATGCCAAGTTTGGTTTTGTGAATGAAGGTGCGTCTGAATCCGATCACGGTGGCGCGAAATGGTACCAAATGCGAAAGTTACTTTAGTTTTAAGAGGTTAAATTGATGGTTTTATTTTTATAAAAAGGAGATAATAAGATGAATTGTATCAAATATCAGGTTTTTATAAGTTCAACGTATAAAGATTTAATCGAAGAAAGAAAACAAGTATTACAAGTATTGTTGAAAGCAGATTGTATTCCAGCTGGTATGGAAAACTTTGTTGCTACAGATGATGAACAATTTAATGTTATTAAAAACGTTATAGATCTTTGTGATTACTACATTTTGATTCTAGGACGTCGTTATGGCTCAATAAATGCAAGAACAGGAATTAGCTATACTGAAATGGAGTATAACTATGCAATAGAAAGAGGTATTCCTGTTTTAGTATTTTCTATAGATGATTCGGCAGAAATTGACCCTGAAAAGGTAGAGAAAGATCCTATAAAAAATGGTAAATTAGCAGAATTCAAAAAGAAAGCTATGAATAATCGCTTAGCAAGTGTGTGGCAGGATATGTCTGATTTAATTGCAAAGGTTGCAATTTCAATTATGCGTGCAAAAACTGAGATAAAGAGACCAGGATGGCATAGAGGCCCAAATAATAGCCTAAATACTTTAAGTGAGAAAAATTGTTGTTTAGAGTCTGAGAACACTGAATTAGAAAGTAATTTTTATAATAAGTTGATAGAATTACATTTTGTAGAAAAAGTATATATTTTTACTGATAGTACTAGAGTTGACACGGATAACATTAAAATTACTTTATCTGAACTATTTAAGTTTGTTTCATTAAGGTTAACAGGTGTTAAAACGGTATTAGCATTTGAAAATGCAATAAGTGCTTTTAAACCTGGGTATGAAGTTGAAGAACAAGATGCACTAATTGTTAAAAATAAATTTGAGCACTTAAAACTTATAGAATGTTATGTAGAAGCTGATAATATTGAATATATAAGATTAACTAATTTAGGGAAATCGATTATGAATGAATTGAATGCGTAAATTAATAATAATAATAATAGGGAAAATATTTTCTACTAGTAACTATCATTCGGTAGTGTCAATAATTTTTTATAAACATCTTTTTATTCTCTATTACAAAACATATTTTCTAACTGGCTAAATGCTATACCAAATCCACGATGTATTTTACCAAAGAATTTAGCATTATGCTCACTAGCAAATGTGCATACAAAAGTATCTAATGAAACTTTCTTTATGGCTTAGTTGCCTTTTTAAGTGTTTATTCCAGCCTTCAATTAGATTATTAGAATAGATTGCCGGCCTAATGGATTCGGGAAACTCTAAAAAGTGAATAAATTAGTAATATCGGATAATGTATTCCTAATCTTAGGATACTTAGACGACCACGTTTCTAAAAAGTTATACTAAGCTGCTTCAGTTGCTTGTGTTGTATTGACAGTATGAACTAACTTTAATTGTGCTAATACAGAAGCTATATCATGTTTTCTAATTAACATACGTACCATACGAATTATATGTACCCAACAACGTTGGAAACTTGCTCTTGAATATATTTCCTGACAAGCGTGTTGTAATCATTGAAATCCATCACCGATAAAAAGGAGAATTTCTTTGAGCCTCTTTGTTTTGCATAATCTAATAGTTCTTTGTAGGCTAATGTGCTTTCACTAGGATATATGCAATAATCGATGATATATTTCTCGCCTGATGGCGTAATACCAATTAAAACATGAAGATCCTCTTTTTGTGCTGTTCCACGTTTAACAGTGATGAAAGTGGCATCTAGATAGACTACAGTAAACTGTGAAGGTGATGGTCGAATATGAAACGCATCCACTTCTTCTGCAACTACTTGAGTCATATTAAAAATAGTTTGTGGCGAACAATAGCAATCATACATTTTTCAATAATATCAGCTATTTCCCATGTGGTAATAGCTTTTTGATATAACTGTATAATCATTTCTTCAAGGTCACCAAAGTTTCGATTATGCGGGGGGAGTTATTTATTTTGAAATTGCCCCAATCGATCGCGAGGTATTTTGATGGTAATATTACTGAAAATAGTATGTAAAGAACGCTCATAATATCCATTTTGAGAATTCCCCGTATTATAGTCATTGACATCGTATTTGTCATAGGATAAAAATTCAGTTAATTCAGCTAATAATAGCGTATTTAACATCGTTTCGATTTCATTACGAAATAAACCCATAAAAATTGAATGATTATCTGGAGTATCAACTGAGCCTATGTTACTATTAAACATAGAGAATCAACCTTCTTTCTGCGATTTTGCTTGGTAACTTAAACATAAAGAAGATTGGTTCTCTTTTCAATTGGTTGAGAATAGTTTACACAAAACATATTACACTGCCGAGAGTTCAACTATAGTTACTAAAATAATTAGCATTTAAGTTAGGTAATAGAAGGTAATATAGTTCAACTGATTATTTTGGCTTAAGTTTCTTTGGTATAATATATAAAAGTACATTTAGCTTGTGTTCTTTTAAAACATCATTTTTATATAAAGATGATGTTTTGATATAATATTAAGGGGGGAGATTATATGAATATAGATAGTGAAATGAAATATATTCAAAGTTGGTCAACTGCATTATTAGAAATATGTGAGAAATTAAGAAAGATATTAGATTCTTGGGATGCGTCTTTACCGAGTGATAGCAATATAAAATCTAATAATATTTTATCTATAACGGATTCATTTAATACATTGACTTTAAAAGATATTGCATCTACAGTATTAAATAATAACTGGGATCAAACTAAATATCAGCATATGCCAAGTGAAATTGAGTTTAACGAAGAAGCTTTTCAGTTGATTGAAGAATTAGAAATGTTTAAATCTAAGCTAGAAGATGCAATTGGTAAAATCTCAACTGATTATTTGTGGCAACCTGTTAACCATAAAATATTACTTATACAATTGTTAGCTCAACGAGGATTAAAATTATCAAAATTAGGAACTAACTGATAAAAAAGGCTAATATTATGTTAGAAATAATTTAGGTAAAAGTATATATAAACATACTATATTTAGGGAATAGGTTATATTGTAATTTTTACATTTCGTGTGAATTGTTACTTTAGAGGTCCAAAATTTATTAAGTTTTATCACATATTTATACGGTATTGTGATATTTGGGAATGCTTTGTTGCGTGTAATGCATTTGAAAATGTAATATCTGTATGGTATTATAATACTAACAGTACCTCTTCACGCGAGGCATAACTAGATTTAAGTCTGGTATTCCACGCGCACCAGAAGAGGTCTTTGTTTTTTGGGGAGTTTAGTCTGATGGAGATAAAAAAACCTCTAACAATTGATGAACAAGTAGACTTACTTAGGCAGAGGGGGTTATCAATTACCTCTAAAGAAGAAGTCGAACTACGAGAATGGCTTATAAATATTAACTACTATCGTTTGAGTGGATATTGGTGGATTTATGAAAATAAAGCGCCAACATGTTCTCCAAGAGAACATGAATTCAAACCAGCTACTACATGGAAGCAAATAAAGTATACATATGTATTTGATCAAAAATTTAGAAGATTAATATCAATTGCTATAGAGAAAATTGAAGTTTCTATAAAGGCTCGATGGTCTCAATATTTAGCTGAAAAATTATGTTGCTCTCATCCGCATGAACGTAAGACGCTATTTGGAGATAAGTTTCATAATACGTCTAATTTTACTTATAAAAAGTTAATTGATAGCTATAATAAAAGTACAGAATTATATGCTTGTCATTATAAAGATAGATATCCAGAGTTAAAAACTCCACCGATTTGGGTCTGTGCATTACTTTTAACGTTAGGTGAAATGATAAATTGGTTAAAAAGTTTAAAAACCCCAGCAGATAGAAATGCTATACTACGACCGTATGGTTTTGATGAAGAAGTTCTTTTATCTTTTTTTACGCATTTAACATCTATAAGAAATATTTGTGCACATAATGGAAGACTTTGGAATAAGCGGACAAAAAAATTATTTATTAAACCTACTGCTATATCTGAAATTAAAGAATATTTTATAGCTAATGAATCAGATGATAATAAGTTAGATAGTAAAATTTATAATACTTTACTCATGCTACATGTAATTTTAAAAAATATAGATAAAGACTTCTTATTCTTAAGTGAAGTTAAAGATTTAATAAGTCAGAATAAATATATTGATCCAAAACATATGGGATTTCCAGAGAATTGGAAAGAACTTGATTTATGGAAAACGTTGCCAATAACGAAAAGTCAAAAATATAGAAAAAAAGTGGTTATAAGAAAAAAATAATTTAGAAATAGAATATCGTAAAATGATGCTCTATACAAAGTAGTTTTTGCGGATAAATATAGTACTATAAAATGCCCAAATCTTATCAAAAAAGAAAATATTATAATGGCAAAAGTAATAAGACTAATATGTATAGGGATACGCAGTATAATATAATGTAGATAAAAATCTTAAATAATATTTGTGATGGAATATATAGATAGCTATTAGTTGCTTATATAAGAGCGACTAATAGCTATTTTTTATGTTTAAGTGTCGTTTGTTATGTAATAGATTTTCTCTTAGTTAGTTAATTATTATTGTATTTAAATGATTTCTTTTACTAGCGCCACGCCTTTATCGGTCAGCATATAGTACCCATTTGTTACATACAACAAGCCTTGTTTCTTAAGGTGTGATGCGGCTTGGTGTGTATAGTCTGGCTTCCAGTTCAAGTGTTCGTGAATGGTGCCGATACCGTTTTCAATGGCCACTATAGGTGTATTCATATGGGTATAGATGTGGCAGAGCATCATCGTTTCTCGATAGTGACGACGCAAGTGGCGTTGGCGAAGATAGGTTGCGATATAGCCCGTCTTTGGCGTGCAAATAACGGCAATTAATAAAGCGATACCGATCGTCGTTGCGATAGCGCCTGCAATAGATACGTCTAGGGTGAAAGCAACTTCCGTACCGATGATGGCACAGATCATGCCGATGATGATACTGCTAGTGAGCATGGCTTTCACAGAGTCCGTCCATAAATAAGCGATAACCGCAGGTCCGATCATGAGGCCAATAACGAGGATGGCGCCTACCGCTTGGAAGGAGGCCACAACGGTAAGGGATACCATGGTCATGAGTACATAGTGGATAAGGGCGGGCATGAAGCCGAAAAGCCCTGCCAATAGTGGGTCGAAGGTAGATAGTTGCAATTCCTTGTAGAAGAGCATAACTAATAGGAGGTTGATGACTGCTACCCCAAGGGAAATCCATAGTGATACAGGACCTAAGTCGGTGCCGTTTACAATCCATCTGTCGAATGGAGCAAACGCGATTTCCCCTAGAAGTGCTGTATCTACGTCAAGGTGTGCGTTGCCGCTATAGAGACTGACGAGGATAATGGCAATGGAGAAGAGGAGCGGGAAGATGATACCAATGGACGCGTCTTCGTTGACGAGGCCCGTGTTGTGAATCATCTCTGTAAGCCACACCGTTCCTATGCCGACTAAGGTTGCCCCAACTAAAAGCAATGGTGAGTTCAAGTCCTCCGTTACAAAGAAGGCGAGCACGATGCCGAGGAATACAGTGTGTGTAATGGCGTCGGCCATCATCGACATGCGGCGCAACACGAGGAATACACCAGGGATAGCGCACGCGATGGATACTGCAATGGCGATGAGTAAAATCTCTGTATGTACTGTCATGGGGCACCTCTTTTCCGGAATTGCCACAACATGCCTCTATTAGGTGCAAAAATGAGGCTCAACAGTACGATAGCCGACAGAATGACGATGATCGCAGGCCCTGTAGGCAGTTTCTGTACTGTTGTGCTCCAAAGGGTACCGCCAATGGCAGACACCATGCCAAAACATCCTGCTAGTATACACATGGTACCTAGCTTGTTTGTCCACTGACGGGCCCCTACGGCCGGTGCAATGAGGAGAGAACTGATTAAGATAGCACCTACTGATTGAATGCCGATGATGATGGTCATGATTAATAGTGAACGATATAAAATGAGTGTAAAGGTGACGGGAATTTGCAGTGTTTTAGCATATTCTACGTCGAAAGAGATGAGTTTTAGCTCTTTCCAAAATAAAGCTGTTAAAACGATAATGATGAGCGCTGCTGCCGATGTAATGTACACATCGCGGGCTAATATGGTGGCGGCCTGTCCAAATATAAATTTTGAAAGCCCCGCCTGACCTGCATTGTTTAGACTTTGAAGGTAGGTGAGTAGAACCATACCAAGACCAAAGAAAGCAGATAGTATAGTAGCCAGAGCGCCATCGAATTTGATTTTACTGTTTTCTACGGTGATAGTAATGAGCCACGCCGCAGTGATAGAGGACAGGGCAGCACCTATAATCAGCACCTCAATATCTTTTATGCCGGTCAGCAAGAACGCGATGACTACACCAGGTAGTGCCGCGTGGGAGAGGCCATCACCGATGAGGCTTTCCTTGCGTAGTACTGCAAAGGTACCTGCAATACCACTGGCAAGGCCCAAGAGTGCTGTGCCGAGCAATACCATCTGCGTCGTATAGGATTGGAGTATGGTCATGCAATCCTCCCCTTGCCGTAGGTGCGCTCGATGGCTTCGTCTGTAAAGGTCTCTGCAACAGGACCATAGGCAACAGTTTGCTTATTGACCATCGTTACCCAGTCGAAATACTGAGGCACCGTATTTAAATCGTGGTGAACGACGATAACCGTTTTGCCTCGTGCTTTCATTTCTTGTAAAAGAGAGATGATGGCGTACTCCGTCGTTTTGTCGACGCCCTTAAAGGGCTCGTCCATGAGGTAAATATCTGCCTCTTGTACGAGGGCTCTCGCGAGGAATACACGCTGTTGTTGGCCCCCTGAAAGCTGACGGATTTGCCTATTTACATAGTCGCTCATGCCCATTTTTTCAATCATAGAGAGGGCGAGCTCCTTATCCTTTTTACTTGGTCGTTTGAACCAACCTAGATGACCATAGCGGCCCATAAGGACAACATCTAATACGGTAGTAGGAAAGTCCCAGTCTACGCTACCGCTTTGAGGGACATAGGCGATTTTCTTGTAATCCTTTTTGTCCATCGCTAAGTGGTGGTCGATATAAAACTTAACACTACCTGAGATAACTGTTAATAGGCCTAACATGGCCTTTAATAATGTAGATTTACCAGCTCCATTAGGGCCGACGATGGCCGCTAAAGAACCGATGGGTACCTTCATATCTACGTCCCATAATACGGGTTTTGTCGTATAGGCTACGGTCATATCTTCAACTTCAACGGCCCATTCCATAGAGACCTCCTTTTATCAATAAGTGCTACTAGCTGATATTGCTAGTAGCACTTGTACTTATATAGGACGTACACTGTATGTCGCCCTTGTTTTGAAACGTTATTTGTTATTTAAGTGCTTTAGTGATGGTATCGATATTGGCTTTTACCATACCGATATATGTGCCGCCTTCAGTGCCTTCAGAACCGAGGGAGTCGGAGTATAATTCGCCACCGATGGCAACATTCCAGCCTTTAGCCTTAGCTGCTTCTTGAACGGCTTCAATTGTTTTGTGTGGTACAGAAGATTCTACGAAGATCGCTTTAATTTTGTGATCTACGATGAATTGAACAAGTTCATTCACATCTTGTGTGCCTGCTTCTGTAGCAGTACTAACACCTTGCAAACCTTTTACTTCAAAGTCATAAGCGCGAGCAAAGTATTGGAATGCATCGTGAGCTGTTACAAGTACGCGGGATTCCTTTGGAATTGATTCTGCTTGTGCTTTGATATACGCATCAGTTTCATCTAATTTTGTAAGATATGCATCATATCGTTTTTTGAAATCCTCTTTGTGAGCTGGATCTGCTTTTGAAAGTCCTTCGTATACAGCCTTGGCTGCTAGTTTCCAGTTAGCTACATCGAACCAAATATGAGGATCTTTAGTTTTCACGCCATCTTCTTCGTCAAAGTCGAGTAGAGTAGCTGGATCAATAGCGTCGGATACGCGGATGGTAGCTTTATTTTGTTTTGTTAAATTGTCGAAAATGGAACCCATTTTACCTTCTAAGTGAATGCCGTTGTACACCACAACATCTGCCTTAGACATAGTTGTTACATCGCCGGCGCTAGCTTGGTAGAGGTGAGGGTCTACGCCAGGGCCCATGAGTCCTTGGACGGATACATGGTCACCGCCAATTTCTTTTACTAAATCCGTTAACATTGTCGTAGTGGCAACGACGTTTAATTTTTTAGAACCCTCTTGGGCCGTATCTTTGCCACAACCCACAAGTGCAAATATCATAATAACTAAAGAAAAAGCGAGTAATAGAGATTGTTTAACCTTCATAATAATTCTCCTATGATGTACATTCGTAATTTGGCTTTACCAGTATAGAAAAAAGCCGCTACTCATATAGCGGCTAAGGGAATATGGATGACTTTCTGCTAGATTACAGTCGTTTAATGCAGAAGAGCTTGTAGATGGTTTGGCCCTATGAGGGCTACAATACCAAGAACCATCATGACTTTCAGTTGAATACGTTTTCTCCGTCTCATGATGAACCTCCTTATTATAATTTTTTGCCACATCAGTGAGATATGTTAATTCCGTTCATTTAAGTTATACTCAATATAACATAAATGAGAAAAATTATCAATAAGAAAATATTCTTTAAATATTCATCTTTATTTAGTATTATATATAAAAAGATTAAAGCTACTAAGGAGGCTTATTATGAATAAACTTTTACGCTATACTGTTACAGCTGCACTTGTTGTATCTTTCAGCATGTTAGGCGATTATACAGCTGATGCAGCAAAATTTATAGAAGCACCAAGAGAGGTGACTATTGTTAAACCTGTAATGCCAACGATTCCTCCAAATATCGTAGTGGCAAAGGATATGCGCGTTCGCTTTTTGATTAATAAAAAAGGGAAGGTAGAGAATGTCTTTGTAGAACAATCCTCTGGCTATGCACCAGTTGATGAGGCCGTGAAAGCGGCTATTAAACAATGGGAGTTCACACCTGCTATTGGGGTGGATAAAAAGGCTCATGCCTCTATTATTGGTATGACTATTACGTTACCAAAGGAAAATGCGCCTGTGAAGTCTGGTAATGGTAAATTGACCGTAAATAAGGAGAATGATGATGAGTAGTATATTGCGTCGTGTCGCATTAATGGCCCTAATCATGTCCACAACTGTGACCGTTTCTATGGCGGCACCGTATGAAGCACCTAAAGCTGTGTCCACTCCATCTTTGAATACTAGCGTATTACAGGGTTATTCTGGTGATGTTAATAGTGTAGGTGTGAGCTTTACTATTAATACGGATGGATCTGTATCTTCTGTACAATTACTAAACAGTACAGGTAATGATGGCGTAGATACTGCTGTCTTAGAAACCGTTTTAAAATGGAAGTTTACTCCTGCTACAGATAGCAATGGCAATCCTGTAGCATCTTCTAAAACTGAATATATTGATTTTAGAAATTAATAGAAGGCACTCATACATTGTATGGGTGTCTTTTTATATGCTGGTGAAAGTACTTAAGGGTTTAATTATATTGGGGGAAAGTATTTTGTGGCTCAATTATCTTGGAAAATGTATCCACAGCAACTGAAAATTACTTTCAAAATGAATATAATGAAAGTATATTTAATATAGTAATAATATATTGTATATACTAATAGTCTTTGACCCGTGGAGGTATAAGCGTATGAATCCATTACAGCAAAAGCTAGACATTAATAACGAACGGTACAGAATTATTGTATCTATTAAAGAGGATTATTTAGACGGTAAATTATCCTTGGAAGAGGGTAACCGTATTTTAAAAGAAAAGTTAGGCACTTGTACGCCTGACGAATTTGCTTATGCAGAGCAAAGTTTGAAAGGTGTCTATAAGGATGAAGAAATACTAGACAAGATGGATGATTTGTTGAATTTATTTGACGGTGTATTAGTGCGTGCCGAAAATGAGTACCCGGAGAATCATCCATTGTGGGCTTATTTAGAAGAAATTAATGCGGTTGAAAAGGTAGCTCTTGAAGCGGATGAATTGTTAAAACAAGATAAGTTTATTAAAAATCCTTGGCTTGGTGTTTTTGATTCCTTAGCAGAATGGCGTATCCATCTATCTCGTAAGCAAAATCAATTATATCCAATGTTAGAAAATCATGGGTTTGATCGTCCAACGCGGATTATGTGGACCTTTGATGATGGCGTGCGCGATTCTATCTCTTCATCCTACGCATTGCTTCGTGAAGATAAATATGAGGAGTTTTTAGCATCTGTTCCAGAAACACTGGCAAAGTTACGTGATTTGAACTCTAAGGAGTTAGAAGTTTTATTGCCAACATCCTTTAAACTATTAAGCGATGAAGAGTTTGTGCGCATGAGCAAAAATGACCATGAAATCGGTTATGCTATTATTAATGCACCAGGTTTATATGTAGTGCCAGGCATCAATGATTCTGCGGCGCAACTAAATGCAAATAACTCTGGTCAAAACGGTGCCGTATCTAACGAGTTCCTCAACGATTTGGCCGGTCTATTATCCAAATATGTTGGTCCTGTAGGTGGTGCAGCTGTAAATAAGGATGCAGTTCTAGATGTAGCCACTGGCAAATTGACCTTAGAGCAAATCAATTTGCTGTTCCGTCATCTTCCAGTAGATTTGTCTTATGTTGATGAAAATGAACTCGTTAAGTTTTACAGTGATACGCCACATCGTATATTCCCTCGCAGTGCCAATGTTATTGGTCGTGAAGTGAAGAATTGTCATCCTGCTAAGTCTGTTCATGTTGTAGAAGAAATCGTAGAGAAATTTCGTTCTGGTGAGCAAAACCAAGCTGAATTCTGGATCAATAAACCGGGATTATTTATCTACGTTATCTATACAGCGGTACGTGATGAAAATGGTAAATTCCGCGGTGTCTTAGAAATGATGCAAGATTGTACTCATATTCGTGAACTTGAAGGCTCTCGTACCTTGTTGACATGGGATAAGACTGATTTTGTAGGTGATAGCAGTAAAGAAAAATCCCTAGCTCAAGAGGCCGCAGAAGAGGTCGATGAAGAACCACTTACTACCGATACAGATGGAAGATTCCATATCGATGCAAAAACAACATTATCTAATCTCATTAAGCAAAGCCCGGATATCGTAGATTATTTGATTTCTTTAAATCCTAAATTCGATAAATTAAAAACGCCTATGGTAAAAGTTATGGCTAAGGTGGCTACCATCAAGATGATTGCGGAGCGCGGTGATTTTGATGTAGATGATTTGATTGGTAAAATCGATGCATTTATTAATAAAAATAAAAAGTAACTCTCCTAGGTAAATAAATAAGAGGCGAGGTCGCGTGACCTTGCCTCATTTTATTTTGTTATTAGTCTGGTAATAGAGGGTTTCCTTTGTTATTGTCAATGATACTTGAATAGACTTAGAGGGCTTACAATAGTTATCAATTTTTATTATTACAAAATGTGTTGCACTAATTTAAAATAAATATACAATAATTTACTTTTACTCATCTCTTTTGTGTATACAAATTTGGTTGAAAAGGGTAAAATAGAAAATAATGAAAATATTTGCAAAAATCATATTTTCATAAATTAATATACTTTTACAAGAGAAATTACTAAGATATTTAAAGGTGAGGATCTAGATA
>OGJZ01002751.1_pt1 | contig 12037 bp, 8 predicted proteins | sample 1572321 | NCBI WGS metagenome assembly OGJZ01 (sample SAMEA2582086, study PRJEB24529) | metagenome | biome: Human gut stool | place: China | collected 2011 | reverse complement strand
GCTCGTTGTCTCAATTCTTTCTCCCATTTCGTCATACCGGCTGGAAATCCAATGCGCATCCTGCCACTCTTTTACCACTCTGCCCAAAGAATCCCGTTCCAGCTTTATCCTTGTATCAGAATTTTCCGCCCCGATATTTGATAAATTCCACAAACCCTTGATTATATGAAGAGATTCCATTTCTTTATAAATCGCACCCCACTACCATTTCAGGTGCATTGTACAAAAAATACTCCAACATCATTTGCTTTTTCCTCTTTACTTAAAAATAGATAACCTATTGCATCATCTAAATAGAAGATATCTTGAAATTCTTCTGGAAAATCTCCTCCATATATCTGCATGCAAAATTGATAGGAGGCAAGTTCTAACTTTTCTTCTTGTAAAAATACAGGATTTGCACCAAAAAGAGAGCCATAATAACCATCAAATTCATTCATTTCTTTATCAATTACTATTTCTCTTGCTGAAATCAAAAAATCCGCATCATTTCTTGGAGAAGCAACAGAATGTAAAATTACTTTTGTATATCCGTTTTTTATATTCTGAAGTTCTTCTATATCACCGTTATAAACGATCGAGTCCAAAAAATAATCTTCTCTATTATAAGTAGTAAATACAGAAATAACCTGATCCTTCGGATAATTAAATTGAAGAGTTGAATTTAAAAAATTTGTAGGTATATTAAAAATAAAAACCATTTTTTCTCCATTAGGATTAGTAGGCCACTCTACATCAGGAGGTAAAAAACTTTTTCCTCCAATACGCAAAATATTCAATTCATTATCTACCTTTTCAAATCTTACTAAGTTTGACATTGCATTTATTCTCCTTTCATTATCCTAGACACTTTAATTTAGTCTGTCTTTTATAGAATTTTTCAGCTTCTTTCCGAAGCTTTCTTGCTTGACTAGCTGGATATCCTGCTTTTCTCAATCCCCCTTCAAAGCTTGGGAGACCAAGTCTTGAAAAACAGCCAGCAAAAGAGAAAAAACATGAATATCAGGATAACACGGATCGAATAGAGGTGGAAAGAGCCTTCAGCTTAAGCAAGCGCTGCTATGGAATGGGCTTGATCAGAACCAAACTTTATGACACAACCCTAACTTCAATCGCGTTATCCGTATTGGTGACGAATTTGTTCAAGATACAGTCACGGATACTTTTTACATTTTTATGGCTGCTGCAACTATTAACACATCAATCTGCTGATTTTGAGCTGGAAGCGGTTTAATCAGCAGACACTATTTAAATGATAGTCAGCACAAGAATATTTCAGAAAGAAGCAGTGGTGAAATATTCTTGTGCCATGTACTATGAACAAATGGGAATGCATGGTCTTGATTTTTGTACTTCTAGCGGTAAGCTGTTTCAATCATTTGCCGCATACGGTTTGTATAATTATGGTATGCTTTGATTTTTTCATAGCCACTCTGTGCAATTTTACAGCGAACATCATCATGAGCTAGATAATAGGCTGTTTTGTCTAATAATTCATCAAAAGAACTGTAGGTATCCAGGTCTTGTCCAATTTCAAAGTATTCAGGAATTTCAGTCTGATAATTCGTAAGGCAAAATCCGCCACAGCCTAAAACGTCCCAAACACGCTGACTGATACCGCTGCGAATCGATTTACAGGTAATATTTAAATTAATCTTTGAATTGTGAAAGATTAAAGGCATTTCTGTAAGTGTTTTTGCACAACCATGATTTTGAACAGGAAGTCCGGTTGAGTCGCTTGCTGTATACAAATCAAGGCGGTATCGTGAACCTAGAAGTTTCATAATATCAATTCTTTCCATAGAAGATACTTTCATACCAAGATATTGAAGCGCAATTACTTTTGCATCATCGCGTCTTGCACGTTCAGGTGGTATATAATAGTCAGGCATACACTGAATGAATTCTTTGATGATATTTTCAGAAAGGAGTTCATCTAAGAAAAAATATCCATAAACTTTTTCTTGAGCATACATAATTCCATCAAGATATCCGGAAAAAGAGGCAGATGGATTTACAATATTATCATAAGGACATTTTTCGGTGTATAAGGAGCCAACGAAAGATAGGTTGCTTTTATATTTTAAAGACTGCGAAGCAGAGGACTGAATTATTTTATCCCAGTGAGCAGTGTTAGTTGCCAATGGCAGATAAAAAATATGGCCTGGGTTATAGGATGCTAAATCAAGATATTGCTGGTAATCAAATAAAAATATTCGGTTACAGTCATTTACAACAGTATCGGAAAGTAATTCTAAAACTGGGCTGTCTACAGTCCATGAAATGTAGCGTAATTTGAATATCCGGCAGATTTCAGACAGCACTGGATAGTAGTTGACACTGATGACAGCGTCAAAGTGTTCTGACAAAAGAGCATTTGAAACAATTTCAATGATTTTTTTAGGTGGAATGTCTTTATAGGTAATTTCAGTGTCAATGGTTTTTATTGAGTGTCCCAGCTGCTGGAGCGATTCAATCATATAAGGTTCACATACGCTGTTATAGCGGTAAAATAAAAAATTCATAGGTAAGACTCCTTGTTTATTTATTGTTTAGTAATGAAAAATGTGAAAGTTTAGTATTGTTACGAAAATACAACTTGAAAAATCTCTTTCAACCGCACTTCATACGTATGGAATTCTTTTACTTTTCCATAACCGTTGGCAGCAATCTGACGGCGCTCATTGTCATGCTTTAAATAGTAATTGCATTTATTTAAGAAATCTTCCTGTGATTCAAAAAGCACAAGGTCTTCGCCGGGAACAAAATGTTCATAAAAATCCCCCTGATAATTGGAAAGTAAGAATCCGCCACATCCCATAATGTCGAAACAGCGGAGTGGAATACCGCTTCGGATACTGCGCAGGGAAATGTTTAAGTTGATAGCTGAATTTAAAAAAACATACGGCATTTGGCGCTGGTAATCCACGGAACCCATATTGTGAATCTGTGGAAGCTCCGGTGTAGGGTTCGGAGTGTAAAGTTTTGTATTAAAATGTTCAGAAACAGCTTTTAAAAGTGCAGTACGCTCTAAGTTCGCAATTTTACGGGCAATTACATAATGGGCAAAGAGCCATTCTGTAGATTCAACGCTGTCATTTCCCGGTTGCAGCGGCAGGGAGTGCTGCATATCTTCAATAATTTCCTTGGATAAGAGTTCTTCAATAAAATAATATCCGTACACTTTCATCTGCGCCTGCATAATCCCCTGTAAATAGCCTTTTGTGTAATCAGATAAATGCTCCATGCGGTCAAATAGGTTGTGGACTTCATTATACATGGTACCGACAAAAGAAACATCGCTCTGGTAAAAATCCAGCGGGTGCCGGGAAGCAGAAACAGCAGAAGCGGTCATCTTATCCAGCCGGCTGGTATTGACGGCAAGCGGCATATAATAAACAGTTTGGATATTTTCTTTTTTTAAGCTCCAGATAAGTCTGCTGGTCAAATAAAAATACATAATTGCATGGATTGATAATGGTATATGAATACAGCGAAACGAGCGGCGAATCATATACAAAGGCTATATAAGGTATATTGTGCTTTTTACAGCAGTTAGAAATGACCGGAAAGTAATTAAATGTAAAAACAGCATCATAAGAAGCACTTTCAATCAGCTTGTCAAAGCGTGCATCAAAAGCTTCATCGACATGGTTATAAATATTCTCGTCTGTAATAACAGTATATGTATGTCCGAGATTTGTCAGCGCTTCGCGCAAATCTTCAATTGCCATATGTTCATATTCAAAAATCAGTAAATTCATGGAAATCTCCGTTTCTTTTATAAAATATAATTTTATTGTAAGGGACGGGGCGGGGATTTGCAAGGGGGAGTGGGGAAGATGGGGGTGTTAAAAAGCTGATAACATTGCAGAATGGTGATGTAAAATTAGATAATATGTGATATAGTAAAAAGAAAGAGATAATAGAAGATTATCTTTTAATAAGCATATAAAATGATTACAAACAAGTAAATAATTATATTAAGCAAAAGGAAAAACATATTTATGGTTGAGATTAAGAACTTTAAGAAAGCATATTCCAAAGCAATTCAGAATGGGTATGCAGCTATATTTGCGGGAGCAGGATTATCAAAAGCATCAGGATTTGTTGATTGGAACGAATTACTTGATGATCTGGCGAAAGAAATTAAGTTAGATGTTAAAAAAGAAAATGATTTGGTAGAAGTTGCACAATATTATTGTAATGAAAAACAAAGTCGAAATGAAATAAATGAAAGAATTTTAAATAGATTCGTAACGGATTCTCAAGAAAATGAAAGTATAAAGATATTATCAGAACTTCCTATTCATACATTTTGGACAACAAATTATGACCATTTAATTGAAGATACTTTAAAAAAATCTGGCAAAAGCGTAGATATAAAATTAACTCCTCAAAACCTTGCAACTAATTTATCTGGAAATGATGCAGTTGTATACAAAATGCATGGAGACTGTAGCACTCCAGAAAACTGTGTAATAATTAAGGATGATTATGAGCTTTATAATGAAACAAGGCAGTTGTTTTCAACTACATTACAGGGAGATTTAGTATCTAAAACATTTTTATTTATAGGTTTTAGCTTTGAAGATCCTAACTTAAAATATATTTTAAGTCGAATCAGAGTTTTACTAGATAAAAATCGTAGAACACACTATTTATTTTTGAAAAAGATTCAGAAAAAAGATTATATACGAAAAAGTAAAGAGTACTATTATGATTTAAATAAACAGCAATTAAGAATGCATGATTTACTTCGTTATGGTATTGAAACAGTTTTAATAGATGATTATAATCAAATTCCAGAAATATTAAAAGAAGTAAAAAAAATATCAAAATGTAATAATATATTTATATCTGGAGCAGCACAAGAATACGGAGCAGCGTGGGAAAAGACAGCACCTATCTTTATAAAGAAATTAGTTAGCAATATTTATAAAAAAAATTATAAAATAATAACAGGACATGGGAGAGGAGTTGGAAGTTATGTAATAAGTTCTGTAATAGAAGAATGTCAGTTAAATGTAAATGCACTTGAAAAACATTTAATAATTAAAGCTTTTCCATATGAAGATAAAGAACGTTCGGATTATGAACAACTTATTAAAGATTACAGAGAAGGAATCTTTAAATATGCCGGAATTGCTATTTTTATGTTTGGAAATAAAGTATCAGATGGTGATATAATTCGTGCTGATGGTGTATATAAAGAGTATGAAATGGCAAAGCAATGCGGTGCTTGTATTATTCCAATAGGTTCAACGGGATATGTAGCAAAAGAAATTTGGAATGAGGTAAGCTTAAAATTGGATGATTTTCCTTATTTAAAAGGACAGGAAAAGGTTTTGCAAGATTGTACTGACCCTGATAAAGTCGTAAATGCTATAATATCAATTTTAGATACGATAGCGATGGATTATTAGTTTATTATTGTTGTTCAAGTATATACTTAAGTTCGGATATTGATACAAGAACAGAGTTATATATTGCAGTATATATAGTATAATTTAGATTGAACTCGATATTAAAACAGTGATGTTTAATTATATTACTAAAATTATATACTATTTCAATTGATTTATTTGATTTAGTATTTATATTCTTGAATATTGCATACGTTATATCATTTACATTACATAAAGAAATTATAGCCAATCTAAAATCTTGTGAATAATATTCCTTAACCCGCAATAATGATAACAATGTTTCTTTACAAGGAAAAGAGTACTTTGACAATAATTCCACATAATTTTCCAGTAAATTATAAGTAGTATTTTCATAATAGCGGCTTACAATTCTACACAAAATATCCATATGTATGGTTAGATTAAATGTATCACTTGATATTTTCTCAAAAGCAATTCCGTCTAACCAGGAAATTTTGTCATAAACCACATCATTTTCTATATTAACAAATATAGGCAAAATATTGTTATCGGATTTCTTATGAAAATACTGTAATTCTTTTAATGGCCAAGTTTTTTGTAAAAATGTGTCATCTATAATTGCGATACAATAAGCAGATAACTTAATAGCATCTACTATTTGCGGATATATATGTTGACCGACAGATATTTGTTTTCGATCCAACCAAACATCAAAACCAATGTTTGTTAAAATTTGTGTAATTGGAATGGCTATTTTTTGTTTTGTCTCGCTGCTATGTGATATAAAAAAATCTATTTCATTTTTCATAAAAACTTCCTTTTTCCTGTTTATTATAAATAAGATTTATTGAAAGATAATCTTCTATTATCTATCAAAAAGCAACCTACAGTTCAAACACCATAGATTGCTCAATAAGAAATTATATTTTAAAATTCCTGCGGGGATGTTTTGTTGCCAATATATCGCGCTGTTTAGCTATCGCAACATGAGTATATATTTCCGTGATATTAATAGAACTATGTCCGAGCATTTCCTGAATATATCTGATATCAACATCCGCTTCAAGAAGACTAGTGGCAAATGTGTGCCGGAACATATGCGGAGTGATGTGCAATTCTATGGCGGCCAGAGAACAGTATTTGTTAATCATTCTACGCACAGATTGATCGGATAAGGGGGCATTGTTTTGGTTTGCAAAAAAGTAATGACAGGAGTTGATTTCAGTAGTAAAATCTTTTTTATATTTACGTAAAATATCAAGAACCTCATTATTACCGATTTGAATACGACGTTCTTTAGAACCTTTCCCATAAATAAGTATAGTACCATCATAAAGATTAATATTATCAGGGGATAAGGAACACAATTCTGATATTCGCATACCGCTTGAAAATAATAATTCTGCTACGGCGGCGTCACGCAAAGCATTGCGGCGTTGGTATAATGTTGGAGCGTGTTCACATTGGTCATAAATTGTAGAGAGAAATAGCTCTAAAGTATGCAAAGGGATTGTCTTTGGAAGCTTTATTGGCTCACGAAAATGTATCTGCATACGGTTCAATGGACTTTGGCTGACAATATCTTTATATTCTAAATAATGAAAAAATGCTTTTAGTGTTGCAATCTTACGTTTAACAGTTTTTGGTTGATATTGTAAGTGGAGTGATGCAATATAATTTTCTAAAATATGTGAATTGATTTCAGTAATTTTTTTCACACGAATGTTTTTAGAAAATTGCTGTAAATCAATCCGGTATGCTTTTAATGTTTTTTCGTCTAATCTTTTCTGAAATTTGCAATACTCCAGATAATTTTGAATAAGTGTTTGTAAATTGTTCATTGTAAAGACTCCTTTGTGTATTTTTAAGATATATCATAATTGATTTAATTCATTAAAAATAGTAATATATTCTTACAAAATACAAAAACAATGGGAATGTATTATAATACATGGGAGTGGTAATGAATAAATTAATTTCAATAGATAATATAATTGAATATTGGAAAAATATCGAATTTTTAGGACAGGCTGAGATACCGGCAGAAAAACCGGAGGATCGTGTTAATAATAAAAAAGCAAAAAATCAGATGAAAAATAAAAATGGGACAAAACTACTGGTAAAGAAAATTTGTCTGTTTCATGAAATAAAGGACGGAGTAAATGTTGAAAACTTTTTAATGCAGGATGGACAGGAGTATTCGGCATATCATGTTTTAGGGGATAATTTATATTATTGCTTAGGAAATATAAAAAGAGAAAAATGCACAGCTTTAATAGCAAATCAGGTCCATTATGAATTAGAGTTAAGACCGGAGAAACAGTCAGATAGTATTGCATGGTTTGCATTTAAGACAACAACAGACGGTGCATATGTGAGGGGAAGCTTATCAGTGTCGCCGGTGCTGTGGGCAATAGAAGTAATGAAAAAGCAGGAAATAAAAGAATTGGACCGGGCAATTTCATATCAGAATTACAGAACTTTTATAAAAGAATTTGAAAATCAGTTTTTCAATAAGGAAAAACTTTCTGTTAGCGATATAAATAAAATTTATAAAGCGTTTTATGATAAATATATTAATCAATATTTTAAAAATGAATCGTATGAAATGAATGGAAAGCTGATTTATCAGCGTTATTGCAGTATTGAAGAGAAACAGAAGGAAGCATACGAAACGGATTATAGCTGTTTGTGGAGAAGTTTTATCTTTAAAGATTTAGAATTGTTTCAGGAAAAATTCAGAGAAGGCTGTTTTGGAAATACGGAATATGAAGATATGGTTTTAAACTATATATATGCTTTGCATTCAGACAGAATTGAAAAGAAAAAGCGGATAGATATTAGTTCCCAGGCAGAAAAGAAAGAATTAAAAGATTTTTTTCAAAAGAATTTGGATATTGGAAGAGCTCCACTGGGAAAGTGGCCGTCAAGATATATGCCGGCATTGATGCAGCAGGCAGCAGTAAATTTGTTCACAGGTGATGAGAATTGCAAAGTCTTTTCGGTAAATGGACCTCCGGGAACGGGGAAGACAACGATGCTGAAAGAAATTGTGGCAAATAATATTGTTGAACGGGCAAAGTTGTTAGCAGAATGTGAAGATGCAGATGATTTGTTTGAGAGATGTTCATTTGAATATGGAGATATTGCGGGGAGTAAAGGATATGACAAATATGCACCGTATTATTATAGATTGAAAAATGATAAAATAAATGAATATGGAATCCTTGTAGCTTCATGTAATAATGCAGCTGTAGAGAATATTACAATGGAGCTGCCGGATGGAAAAGGAATCATTGGTAGTTTGAAGTCAGAAGAAGATGACTGCGAGGAAGTATCAGCTGGATTAATAAAAATCAGGGAGCTATTTAGCGTAGAATCTAAAGAAGAGATTAAGGAAGATAGTGAAGAGGATATTTATTTTACACAATATGCCAGACATATGATAGATTCTATAGATGCGTGGGGAATGATTTCGGCACCTTTGGGAAAATTAAAAAATGTTGATAAGTATTGTAGAATTGTTTTGGAACCTTTCTTAAAAAATAATATCATTGAAAAAAGAAATGTTCATAAAGAAAAATATTTAAAAGCACGAGAGGAATTTCAGGAACAGTTAGCGAAAGTAGAAGAGTTGAGAGATGAGGTGGAGCTTTTTTGCAATTATGAGACAGCAATATCAAATATGCCGACACCGGAAGAATATGATTTGAAAATAGCACAGTGTAATAAAAAGTTAGAAGAAATGTCGCAGGCATATGAGAGCGTTCTTGCTCAATACAAATGTTTAGATAATGAAAAAATAGAATTGCAAAAAGAAGTTTCTGAAAAACAGGAAGTAATTATTGATTTAGAAGATAGCAGAACGTGGAATGACAGAATTAAAAAGTTATTTGGTAAAAAGACGATGCGGGATTTGAAAATAGAACAAGGAAAGGATGAATATGTCAGAAAGGTAGAAAAACTAAAAAAACTACAAGCAGATATTGAAAGGAAAAATGCAGAAAAAATTCGAAGTGCTGATGAACTGGATAGATTTAAGACAGATGTCAATAGAATAATGGAACAAAAGCAGAAAATAGAGGCTGAAAAAGAATATTATGAGCAGTGCTTACGACGGTTTAGCGTGAAAGATAATAAAATAATTCCGTTAGATGAGGAATTTCTTCATAAATATTTATCAGAAGATAATTTACAATCAACGGAGGCGCAGGTTACAAATCCGTGGTTTTCTCACAAATATAACAGAGAACGGGAAAAATTATTTTATGATGCATGTGTCTTAAATAAAGAATTTGTATTATCTTCAAAATGCTGTATGCATAATGTTAAGAATCTTCTGGTAGCCTGGGGCTGGAGTACAGAAACGGCAACCAGTATGGATTGGCGCGATCGGGAAAAAGCATTTGCAACGCTTCTTCAGACAGTATTTTTGATTACACCGGTGATTTCAACTACATTTGCATCAGTTCAGTCATTTTTAAAAGATATAAAAAGTCCTGAAGTGCTTGGAACATTGGTAATAGATGAAGCAGGACAGGCATCGCCGCAGATGGCATTAGGGGCAATGTTCCGCTGTAGAAAATGTATTGTGGTAGGCGATCCGAAACAGATTGAACCGGTTGTAACGGATGAAGTTGATTTGCTTAAAGATGTAATAGTGCCGGAGGATTTACGGGCATATAAAAATAAATCAAATTCGGTTCAGGTATTTGCGGATTCAATCAATTTATATGGCACTTATTTAGGAAAAGATACGGAAAAAATATGGATAGGCTGCCCATTGAATGTTCATAGAAGATGTATCAGTCCTATGTATGACATCTCTAATGAAATTTCCTACAATAATACAATGAAACAAAAAACGCTTCAACCCAATCCGGAAAAAGAAAAGAACTTTTGTTACAAACAGTCATGCTGGATTGATGTAAAGGGATTGGAAAAAGATACAGAGGCAAAGAATCATTTTGTTGAAAAACAGGGTGAAATTGTTTTAAAGATATTAGAAAAGGCATTTTCGGTATCAGACAGTCCCAATTTATTTATCATATCTCCATTTAAATCCGTGGTTAAGGAGATGATTACTGAAATTCAGGAATCCGATTTGATTAGAAAATATGGCGGTATGAAAAATAAAGTTTTGGAATGGATTGAGGATACGGACAAAAAAAGAGTTGGAACAGTACATACGTTTCAAGGAAAGGAAGCAGATGAGGTAATTGTTTTATTAGGATGTGATAAAAATTCCAAGGGTGCTGTACGCTGGGTCAACAGCAATATTGTAAATGTTGCAGCTACCCGTGCAAAATACAGGGTGTATTTTATTGGTGATAAAGATGTGTGGGCATCTTCAAAAGTAGTAGATAGGGCACGAAAAATTATTGGATGCGAAATAAATCCGGCATCTGAGGATATAGAATTGCAAAAAAATGAACATCATTGTCCTTTATGCAATGGAAAATTAGTTTTAAGGTATAATCATAAATCCGGAAGTGAATTTTATGGATGCAGTAATTTTCCGGAATGCCGCTATACGACTAGTGAAATGTAGAATTATCAAAAAAATATCGGTCAAAGAAATGAGTTTAATATGGTATGATAATATCAGAATTGCTTTATTATGTACAATGAACTCTCGGAATCTTGAGTGATCATGCCAGCAAAACTCTGGCATTGAACTTTGACAAGTAAATATTATTCTTGAACGTAAAAATGAGTGCAAGAAATAAAAATAATTGTCGCTATGTTTCAAAAAATGAGATATAATAATCCATAGGATTATGCTGTATCCAAAATCAACTTTTACAGGGGGGATTTAGATGGCAAATCCCATGCATCTAGATGCTGTAACATCAGGATGTGATAGAGGTGGCAGTACCACATTTTAGTTGAGCGGTGTCTGCCATCTTCTAATTTAAAATCTAATTTCTTGCGTTTGTTAGAACGCTCAGCAGAAGTCCTTGCATTGTATTCGAGTTTTCATTCCTTGCTGTTTCTTGGCGGATTGTTGAACAATCTTGGATTATCTTTCATAAACCTTCTCTTTGTATTTACAGATACGCTTTTTTCGTTCCCTGTGGGAAGTAACAACAGGAGTGCGATAAACGGTTTATAAAATTATAAAAAATATCGGTAAAAGATAAATCGAGATTCCAAAAACGCTCGATAATATCCCATGTAGAGCGTGCAAGGCATCAAGAACAGGATAATATTTACGAAGATTAGTAACAACAAAATTTTGGTAGTCGGCATGACTGCCACAGTTAACAGGTAACATAAAAAATCGCCTCCAATCGAAAAATATCTGCCGCCGCGGGCGACGGTTCATACTAATTAATAGGCGCGGAGCGCCGCATTTTTCGATAGATTTGTCAAGTGTTTTTGGCAAAAAAAGTGGGGGATTTTAATAAAAAGGGAATCTGAAAACCTTATATTTACTGGCTTAGAGATTCCGAGAGATCATACATACGAAATGGAGGTGTCATAATTCAGTTATCCACAATTGATATCAATCAGAGAAGAATTGGTGAAGTGTGCCCTTTTTTCTCAAAAGTTATCCACAGGGATTGAATTTGAATTATGAAATTACCTCAATTATATCAGTGATGAAGAAATGATAGAATTTACTACAGACAACCTTTCAAAGG
>OGJZ01002745.1_pt1 | contig 12065 bp, 7 predicted proteins | sample 1572321 | NCBI WGS metagenome assembly OGJZ01 (sample SAMEA2582086, study PRJEB24529) | metagenome | biome: Human gut stool | place: China | collected 2011 | reverse complement strand
CGCCACGTACGCGACGGGATGCACGCTAATCAATTGAGTAAAGCTACACTTCTGCTTGCCATCGATCAGTTACAGACTTCTTTTCCCGGACATGTCTTTTATTTTCCGGCTTATGAACTTTTACTCGATGAGCTTCGTGACTATCGTTTTTATGCCGATGATATGGTGCATCCATCTCCCTTGGCGGTACGCTATGTATGGGAGAAGTTCGTGCAGACCTGTCTCTCTGAGGACGCGTTAGAGATTATGCAGGAAAGTGAAAATATCAATAAAGCGCTATCTCATAAGCCCTTCCATCCGGAGTCAGACGAGTATAAGCGTTTTTTAGGACAAATTGTGTTAAAAATCGACCGACTTAACAAAAAATACCCGTACTTAGATTTCAAAAAAGAGAAAGATATATGTCATATACGATTGAAACAATAGCCGAACGCATCAGTGCACGACGTGTGGGGGACACGCCGGCAACCATAGATTGGTTACTTACCGATAGCCGTTCCTTGAGTTTCCCCGAAGAAACCTTATTTTTTGCCTTAACTACCAAGCGCAATGATGGCGCACGCTATATTCCTGACTTGTATTCACGCGGTGTTCGCAATTTTGTAGTCAGCAAAGAAGCTTATAAATGGGTGGAAAGCGGACAACTGGCAATGAGTAATTCGGATATGTTAGCTGTTAATTTCCTTGTGGTCGCCAATCCGTTGAAGGCTTTGCAGAAGTTGGCGGAACAACACCGTGAACAGTTTCAGATACCGGTTATCGGCATAACGGGCAGTAACGGAAAGACGATTGTAAAGGAATGGCTTCATCAATTGCTCAGCCCTGAACGGGTGATTGTTCGTTCACCACGCAGCTATAATTCGCAGATCGGCGTGCCGCTGTCCGTTTGGCAGATGAACGAGCAGTCCGAACTCGCTATTTTCGAAGCTGGAATTTCGGAGATGGGAGAGATGCGTGCCTTGCAGAATATTATCAAACCTACCATTGGCATACTGACCAACATCGGCGGAGCTCATCAGGAGAACTTCTTCTCTTTGCAAGAGAAGTGCATGGAAAAACTGTCGCTCTTCAAGAACTGCGATGTGGTGATCTATAATGGTGATGATGAGTTTATCAGTAATTGTGTGGCGAAGTCTATGCTCAGTGCCCGTGAAATAGCATGGAGCCGGAAAGATATGGAGCGTCCCCTGTTTATAAGTAAGGTGGAGAAAAAGGAGGATTGTACCGTCATTTCTTATCGTTATCTGGAGATGGATAATACCTTTATACTGCCTTTTATTGACGATGCTTCCATTGAGAACTCGCTTAACTGCCTGGCTGCCTGTCTTTATCTGATGCTTCCTGCCGAGAAGATTACGGAACGTATGGCGACACTGGAACCGGTGGCTATGCGCCTGGAAGTGAAGGAAGGTAAAAATGGTTGCCTGCTGATAAATGATAGCTATAACAGTGATCTCGCTTCACTGGACATTGCACTCGATTTTCTTTACCGTCGTTCGCAGAGTAACGGATTGAAGCGGACTCTTATCCTCTCGGATATACTGGAAACCGGACAGAATGCGCCGACGCTTTACCGGAAAGTATCGCAGCTTGCCGGTAGCCGCGGCATTGAGCGTATCATCGGAGTAGGCAGTGAGATATCTTCGTGTGCCGCACGCTTTGACATCGAGAAGGCTTTCTATCCTAATACAGAAGCCCTGTTGCACGCTATTTCCCGTGGAGAACTGCGGTTGGAGAATGAGATTATATTGATAAAAGGTGCCCGTCAGTTCGGTTTTGATGCTTTGACGGAAGAACTGGAGAAAAAGGTACACGAGACCATTCTTGAGGTGAATCTTGGAGCCATGATAGCTAATCTGAACTATTACCGCAGTCGGCTGCGTCCGGATACGAAGATGGTGTGTATGGTGAAAGCATCAGCCTATGGAGCCGGTTCGTATGAGATTGCCAAGACATTGCAGGAACATCATGTCGATTTTCTGGCTGTGGCTGTGGCTGATGAAGGTTCCGAACTCCGCAAAGCGGGTATTACGGCAAGCATCATCATTATGAACCCGGAGATGACCGCGTTCAAGACGATGTTCGACTATAAACTGGAACCAGAAGTGTATAGCTTCCACCTGCTGGATGCACTGATTAAAGAGGCGGAGAAGGAGGGAATCACTAACTTCCCGATTCATATAAAACTGGATACGGGTATGCACCGTCTCGGCTTTGCCGTGGAAGATATACCCTTGCTTATCCGCCGCCTGAAGAACCAAAGCGCGGTTATTCCCCGTTCGGTATTCTCTCATTTCGTAGGAAGTGATTCTCCCCAGTTCGATGCCTTTACGCGCCAGCAGATAGAACTGTTTGAAAAGGGCTCGCAGGAGTTGCAAGCCGCTTTCCCGCATAAGATTCTGCGCCATATCTGCAATACGGCGGGAATCGAGCGTTTCCCCGGCGCGCAGTTTGATATGGTACGGTTGGGAATCGGACTTTACGGAGTCAGCCCGATAGACAACTCGATTATTCATAATGTAAGTACTCTCAAGACAACGATACTCCAGATTCGCAATGTGCCCGAAGAAGATACGGTTGGGTATAGCCGGATGGGACATCTGGCCCGTCCTTCACGCATCGCCGCCATTCCTATCGGTTATGCCGACGGGCTGAACCGCCATTTGGGACGTGGAAATGCCTACTGCCTGGTGAACGGAAAGAAAGCGCCTTATGTGGGCAATATCTGTATGGACGTCTGCATGATAGACGTTACCGACATCGACTGCCGTGAAGGCGACCAGGCGATTATTTTCGGTGACGACCTGCCGATAACAGTTCTCTCCGACAAGCTGGATACCATTCCTTATGAAGTTCTTACCAGTATATCGACACGGGTGAAACGGGTATATTATCAGGAATAAAACCGTGAGAGATAAATGAAAACTGAGAACCGACAAACGGATAATCAGTAAATAATAAAACGGTAGACAGTAAACGGTAAATGATGAATGAAAGTGAACTAACATAAATAATTCATTGTTTACCGTTTACAGTTTGCCGTTTTTCTTTATATTTGCACCAACTAATAAAAACCTCTTTATTAAATAAACGTATGACAAACTTATTATTATTAGGTTTCTTGCCTAGTGGTTCCGAATGGATTATTATAGCTTTGGTTATTCTCCTTCTCTTTGGTGGAAAGAAAATTCCTGAACTGATGCGCGGCTTGGGCAAAGGCGTGAAGAGCTTCAAGGATGGAGTGAACGATGCAAAAGAAGAAATAAATAAGGCAAAAGAAGACCTGGACAAACCGGCGGACTCAAGTAAGTAAAATAAGTACGGATGGCAGAAATGACCTTTTGGGATCATTTGGATGAACTGCGCAAGGTGCTTTTTCGGGTGATTGGAGTTTGGTTTGTATTGGCAATAGGTTATTTTATTGCTATGCCCTACCTTTTCGATCATGTGATTCTGGCGCCATGCCACAATGATTTCATATTCTACGATTTATTACGGCATATCGGACAGACATTCGATCTGACCGATGACTTTTTCACACAAGAATTTCAGGTGAAGCTGGTCAATATAAACTTGGCGGCTCCCTTCTTTATACACATGTCGACAGCCTTCTGGATGTCGGTAGTGACCGCCATGCCCTATATTTTCTTTGAAGTATGGTGTTTTATCGGCCCTGCCCTTTATCCCAACGAAAGGGAAGGAGTACGCAAGGCATTAACCATCGGGACGGTGATGTTCTTTATCGGTGTCTTGCTGGGTTATTTTATGGTTTATCCGTTGACGCTCCGTTTCCTGTCCACCTATCAGTTAAGTTCGGAAGTGGAGAACATCCTGTCACTCAATTCCTATATTGACAATTTCATGATGCTGATTCTATGCATGGGACTGGCATTTGAATTACCATTAGTAACGTGGTTGCTTTCATTGCTGGGAGTAGTCAACAAGTCCTTCTTGCGGAAATACCGTCGTCATGCTGTTGTCATCATCGTGATAGCTGCTGCCATCATCACTCCGACAGGTGACCCGTTCACATTGAGCGTCGTAGCCATTCCACTTTATCTGCTCTATGAAATGAGCATCCTGATGATAAAGGACAAGAAGAAAACAGAAGAAGAGATAGAAGATGAAATTGCCTTGTCAGAAGAGTGAAGCGATAGAATCTTATGAATTACTTTTAGCCGTTTGTCGGGCGGAAGATGCCCGGCTTGCCGTAGGATACAAGCAAATGCGTGACTTGCTGGAACGCATTTGCCGTTCACAAATGCAGAACGAAAGTCTGCAAATGACCGACCTTTCCGCCCGTATCAGCTTTATCGCCGCAAAGATAGATCTTTCGGCAGGCGAGCAGAATCGGCTGCATACTTTCCGCCTGACTTCCAATCAAATACTGAACCGTCGTCTCGAACCGACTAGGGAGAACCTGTTGCGGGATGCCAAGACACTGGCTTTCTTGATCCGTAAACTCTCGGACGAAGATATACCGGATGTACTCTACCGCTTGCTGCCACGTGCGGACGCTACCTACATAGTTGCTCCCCCTGCCCGTGAACGGGTGCAACGGATGCGTGTTTGCTTTCAATATGCCGACGAACAATATCTGTATGTCACCCCGTTGGATGAAGTCTCGGAGAAACCGCTACTCGTCCGCTACAATATCCCTCAGATTAATGAAGAATTTGCAGAAACGTGCAAGCTACTTTGGCGCCATGCCCAAGTGAATCTCCTGGATGTAGCCATTGATAATGAAGGAGTGCTGACACCTTCATTTATTGTTCTCGAACCGGACTATCTGATTGACATCAGTTCCCTTGCCGAATGTTTCCGCGACTACGGGCATCATCCGGCAAATTATTACCTGTCCCGTCTCCAGCCGATTGAAAACGCCCGACCTTTGTTACTGGGAAATATAGCCAACCTTTTTCTCGACGAATGGATTCATGCGCAGGACGAAGAAGAGATCGACTACCGGACTTGTATGCAAAAAGCCTTCCGGCGTTATCCTATCGAATTGGCAGCCTGCCCCGATTTGCGGGACAGGGAGAAAGAACGTCAGTTCTTTGACGACTGCAAACTGCACTTTGAGCATATCCGTGAGACGGTGAATGATACCTTTCATGCCGCCGGATATGAACTCGACAAGACAGATGCAGTGCTCGAACCTTCTTATATCTGCGAAGCGCTTGGATTGCAAGGCCGTCTCGACTATATGCAACGGGATATGTCTTCCTTCATAGAAATGAAATCCGGCAAAGCCGACGAATACGCCATCCGCGGCAAAGTGGAACCCAAGGAAAACAATAAAGTGCAGATGCTTCTCTATCAGGCCGTCCTTCAATACTCGATGGGGATGGATCACCGGAAAGTGAAAGCCTATCTGCTCTATACCCGTTACCCGCTTCTGTACCCGTCCCGCCCTTCCTGGGCGATGGTGCGCCGGGTAATTGATTTGCGAAACCGGATTGTTGCCAATGAATACGGCATCCAATTACGGAACAGCCTGGAATATACCGAAGAGAAACTGTCAGAAATAAACGCTACCACCCTGAATGAACGCGGGCTGAAAGGGCGCTTTTGGGAAACCTGGCTGCGTCCGTCTATCGACAGTCTTCAGGAGAAACTAAAAGCGCTTTCCCCTCTGGAAAAGAAATATTTCTATGCCGTATATAATTTCCTGACTAAGGAACTCTATACCTCCAAATCCGGTGATGTAGACTATGAAGGGCGTACGGGGGCTGCTTCTTTATGGCTTTCCACACTGGCGGAAAAGTGCGAGGCAGGAGAGATAATCTATGATTTACGAATCAAGGAAAACCATGCCGCTAACGAGCATAAAGCTCATTTATTATTGGTTCGTTCTGAAGAATGTGAGTCTCGATTGGAATCTGTACTTCCCAACTTCCGTCAAGGCGATGCCATTATCCTGTATGAACGTAACAGTGAGACGGATAATGTGACCAACAAAATGGTATTCAAGGGGAACATCGAGCATTTGACAGATAATGAAATTGGTATCCGTCTGCGTTCTACACAGCAGAATCCTTCCGTTCTTCCTGCCGAAAGCCTTTATGCCATAGAGCACGATACGATGGATACGACATTCCGTTCCATGTATCAGGGATTGTACGCTTATCTTTCTGCTACACAGGAGCGTCGCGACCTGTTGCTATCGCAACGCCCGCCGAAATTTGACGAATCATTGGATACCCTTATTTCACAAGCGGAAGACGATTTTGCCCGTGTTGCACTGAAAGCGAAAGCCGCACAAGACTATTTCCTTCTCGTCGGCCCTCCGGGGACAGGCAAGACTTCCTGCGCCCTGAAGAAGATGGTAGAGACTTTTCATGCTGATAAAGAAGCGCAGATTTTGTTGCTTTCATACACCAATCGGGCAGTTGATGAAATATGTAAGTCGCTGGCTTCCATCCGTCCCGCTGTTGATTTTATCCGTGTCGGAAGTGAATTGTCCTGTGACGAGAACTACCGTTCACATCTGATAGAAAATGAACTGTCGTCCTGCAATCGTCGTTCGGAAGTCTACGAACGTATCCGGAACTGCCGTATTATTGTAGGAACAGTCGCTGCCATTTCCGGCAAACCGGAACTTTTCCGTCTGAAACATTTCAATGTAGCCATCATAGATGAGGCTACGCAGATACTCGAACCTCAATTACTGGGAATCCTTTGTGCCCGCGGTGAAGATGACCGGAACGCCATTGACAAGTTTATCCTGATTGGCGACCATAAACAGCTTCCTGCTGTCGTGTTGCAAAACACGGAACAATCCGCCATCTACGATGAATCACTGCTCTCTATCGGACTGGCAAATCTGAAAGACTCGCTGTTCGAGCGTCTTTACCGGAATTGTTCTTCTGGCAACGACAGCTCGTCGTCCATTATTGCCGATAACACATCGTCTGCCACTAGTCGTTCTTACGACATGCTTTGCCGTCAAGGCCGCATGCATCCCGAAGTTGCCTTGTTTGCCAACCGTGCTTTCTATGGCGGGCGCTTGATTCCTGTCGGATTACCTCACCAGTTGGAAGATTCCGGACATATCTCCCGTGTCGCTTTTTATCCATCCATACCGGAGAGAGCGGGAAGCTCTGCAAAAGTCAACTCTTCGGAAGCCCGGATTGTTGCCGGACTGGCTGCCCGGATTTATGAAAGCAATCAGAAGCATTTTGACGAATCCCGTACACTGGGAGTCATAACTCCTTACCGTAGTCAAATAGCCCTTATTAAAAAAGAAATAGAGACATTAGGCATTCCGGCGCTCAACCGGATACTGGTTGATACTGTCGAACGTTTTCAGGGAAGCGAACGGGACGTAATTATCTACTCCTTCTGCGTCAACCATCCCTATCAATTAAAATTCCTGTCGAATCTGACAGAAGAAGCAGGTGTTTTGATTGACAGAAAATTGAATGTCGCCTTGACACGCGCACGGAAACAAATGTTCATTACAGGTGTTCCGGGACTCTTAAAGCGAAACCCTATCTATAAAAGTTTATTAAATTTAATAGAACACGCCTGAAAAATTGCATCATTTTGCAGAAGTTAGTTTTTATTCTCTCTTTATGCAATTCATTAACACCTATATGTTGAACAAACGCCTATATTTGCAACACGTTTTTTTCATAGAGATTTAGATTTAAGGTTAGAAGAATTGTGGAAGTCGTGAGACTTCCCTTTTTTTCATCTTAACGTTTACTATCCTTCATTATAGGAATGCAAGAACACTGTTTTTTAGTGTTCGGTTGAAAATATTGCAGGGTGATGATGCAGAATAAGTAAACCTAAAAAGCCTTCTTCGGGAGAAGAGGCTTTTTTATTTTTTCTTTTTGTCTGAAAAGATTTGTTATAAAAAAAGAGGAAGATAATCCGTCATCGGACATCTTCCTCTTTTCTTTTATTATAGTTCAGGATTGATTAATCCAGTACGATAGGTCTGTACTTCGGTACCAATGCTTTCATGATAACCCAACCAATCAGGTAAGCCACGGCGCAGATACAGAACATGATGAAATATCCGGCAGGTTTGCCTTCAAATCCCATGAACGTCATATGCGTTTCGTCAGCGTGAACAAACAGAAGACCTGCGCCAAACTGCATCAACATTGAACCTACACCACCGGCCATACCACCGATACCTGTAATACTTGCAATCGCTGTTTTCGGGAACATATCACCTACGGTAGAGAAGATATTGGCCGACCATGACTGGTGGGCAGCGCCACCGATACCGATCAGGATAACAGGGAACCACGGAGAGAACGTACCCAACGGCTGTGCCAAGAGCACCACCAACGGGAAGAACGCGAAAATCAACATCGCCTTCATACGTGCGGCATACGGATTCATACCCGTCTTATTGATAAAGATAGTCGGAAGTTTACCACCATAGATAGACAGCATCGTCACAGCATACAGCGTGAAAATCAATGCCATACCCAATCCGTCGGAAGTTTTGATATCAAATTGGGTATTCAGGTAAGACGGAGTCCAGAACAGGAAGAACCACCACACACCGTCCGTCATAAACTTACCGGCGGCAAAAGCCCATGTCTGCTTATAAGTGAAGCACTGAAGGAAGCTCATCTTCTTCTCATCCTTCTCTTCAACAACTACCGGAGCAGCGCCTTCTTCATATTTATCTTGTTCGATATAATCCAGTTCGGCTTTGTTGACGTGCTTGCTCTTCGACGGAGCATCGTACATGAATACCCACATACCCATCCAAACGAAACCGAGGGCACCGATAACGATAAATGCCATTTCCCATCCCCATGCTTTCGCAATCAGCGGGATAGAAACCGGAGCAATCAAGGCACCGATAGAAGCACCGGCGTTGAAGATGGAAGTAGCGTAAGCGCGGTCTTTCTTAGGGAAGTATTCTGCTGTTACTTTGATAGCAGCCGGGAAGTTACCCGCTTCACCGAGAGCCAGGATACAACGTGCGGCAAGGAAACAGTACATACTTACGGTAGCCAGTACCACCACTACGTCACCTGTAGCAGCCATCAGTTCGGCCGCACTGTGCATACCTACATACTGTTCGGTCACGATACCGCAAAGAGCGTGCATACAAGCACCTGCCGACCATACGCCGATTGCCCATAGATACCCCTTCTTTGTGCCCATCCAGTCGATAAAGCGGCCGGCGAACAACATACATATTGCATATACAATAGAAAATACGGAAGTAATTGTACCGTAGTGAACTTCGTTCCAGTGAAATTCCGGTTTGATAAACTCGTCCCAGGTAAGGGAAAGCACCTGGCGGTCGAGGTAATTAACTGTAGTAGCAAAGAATAGCATAGCACAGATAGTCCATCTGTAGTTTGTCATTTTCTCGCCTGTTTTTTGAAATGCATTCATGATAATGGATTTAAATAGATTTTGATTCGTTGACAAAGGTCGGGATTTCGACTGGATTTTATTTGTAAAATTTGGTCGAATTCATGTATTATTCGTTACATTTATATGCTATTTGTTTCAAAGAGTATATTTATCGTTTCATAACACGTCTAGTCTGTAACGTCGGGGGGAGGTTGAAGTATATAAAACCCGGAAAACTTCATCCCTTCTCCCGGTGGGGGAAAGGATGAAGTTTCTCGGATTTTATATATGTAATGCAGAGCCGCGCAACGATTAGCGCATTTCTGTATATTTGAGCTTGTCCATATCTCCGTAGTCGAGGTTTTCACCAGCCATACCCCAGATGAACATATAGTTGCTTGTTCCGGCAGCAGCGTGGATAGACCATTCCGGTGACATGATAGCCTGTTCGTTCTGCATCCATACGATGCGTTCTTCCTGCGGTTCACCCATGAAGTGGCAGATAGCGTTGTCGGCAGGCACGTTGAAGTAGAAGTAAGCTTCCACACGACGGCTGTGAGTATGAGCCGGCATTGTGTTCCATACGCTACCCGGTTTCAGTTCTGTCAATCCCATTTGCAGTTGGCAAGGGCCTTCCTCAAGTACGTTGTTCACAATCAACTGGTTGATGACGCGGTCGTTGCTTTCTTCCATCTTTCCGGCAGCGAAAGAGTTAGCTTTCAGAGAACCTTTGCGTCCGTCGATAGTAATCAACTGAGTCTTGTATTCCTTGTGGGCAGTAGCCGAGTTGATATAGAACTTAGCGGGATTGCTTGAATCTTTGCTCTTGAAAGTCACTTTCTGCTTGCCTCTACCTACGTACAGTGCATCTTTGAATTTCAGTGTGTATTCTTTGCCGTCAACAGTTACGATACCTTCGCCACCAATGTTGATAACACCCAGTTCGCGACGTTCCAAGAAGAATTTAGCTTTCAGCGGGTCGATAGTTTCCAGTACCAGTTCCTTCGTTGCAGGAACAGCACCACCGAAGATCAGGCGGTCGTACATAGAATAAGTAAGGTTGATTTCGTTCGGAACCATTACTTTTTCCATCAGGAAGCTACTACGCAGGCGGTTTGTATCATACGTTTTCACGTCTTGCGGACTGCAAGCCACTTGCATCTTGTAATTCACCTGGGCAGAAGCAGACATAGCTGCGATACCCAACATCATTGCAATTGCTAATTTTTTCATCTTTCGAATTTTTATTTGGATTATATATTATATACTACTTATTGTCAGTTACGAGTTTTCTACTTATTCCTTATTACTGTTCAATGCAGCCTTGGCATCATTTCTAGTCATGCGGATACGGTTGTAGATAGCCATTCCGAGCGCGAGAACTACGAGGATGGCAGGGCCGATAATCTTCAGGCTGTAAGTCAGGTGGAAAATACCCCAGCAGAAAAGACTGGAAGCAAAGTCGAGTGCGCCGCCTTCAAAGCCTGCAGGAATATTCACCGTCGGGTCGCCCGTAGCGGCATATACGTCTTTGGCAGCTAGTGTGAAGAATCCGGCAAGTTCTGTCACGAAATACAGACCTACGATTAATGCTACCAAGCCGATAATGAATGATTTCACCACGTTACCTTTTGTAATAGGCAGAATCATCGGGAACAAGTAGAACATACCTGCCAGGGATGCCAGCGGTAAGAAACGGTTGCCCGGAAGGATAACTGCGAGGAAAATAGTGACAGGAATCAGAAGCAGTGAAACCACCAGCGTAGTCGGATGACCGATTACCAGTGCGGGGCTCATACCAATGCTCAAACCTGTGTTACTCTTATATTTTTTAGCGATAAGTTCGCGGGTAGCGTCAGAGATAGGTTTCAAGCCTTCGATGAAAAGACTCGTGATACGGGGAATCAATTCCATTACCGCACCCATCTTGATACCCAGTCCGAGAATGCCCGGAATACTGTCTACCACTTCTTTCCAGCTTCCGCAGCCCAATGCCCCGATAGCGCAACCAATCACGATACCCAGGAACAACGGCTCTCCCATCAGACCGAATTTCTTCTTCATACCTTCCGAGTCGATATTCAGTTTGTCGAATCCCGGAATCATATCGAGCAGTTTGTTGATAACAATAGCGAACGGAACAAAACTTTGGCAGAACGGTTGGGGAATAGAGATACCGTCCATTTTATCATAGAACTTCTGGAAAGCGGGAGCAGTCATATCAGCCATTACCAGCGTAATGATGTAGCAGATGATGGCAGCGAAGAATCCCCAATAGATATTGTCGGAAGCAAAATAAACGATGGCTCCGATAAATGCGAAGTGCCAATAGTTCCAAAGGTCGATATTGACAGTACGTGTTGTCTTGGTAACCAACATAAGGATGTTGACACCCAGGCAAACCGGGATAATGAAAGCACCGACCGAAGTATTGTAGGCTACTGCTGCCGCAGACGGCCAACCCATGTCGAAAATACCCAGTTCCAATCCGTAGATTTCTACCATTTTACTTAGTGCAGGGCCCAGGCTGCTGGTAAGCAACGCTGTCACTACCGACAATCCGACGAAACCGACACCTACTAATAAACCGCTTTTCAGCGCTTTAGCAAATTTAATTCCGATACATACTCCTAAAATTGTGAAAATGACCGGCATCATCACTGCCGCCCCGAGACCGATAATGTACTTGAATACTTCTTCCATTCTGTTCTATTTTTTCTCTGTTT
>OGJZ01002741.1_pt1 | contig 12084 bp, 7 predicted proteins | sample 1572321 | NCBI WGS metagenome assembly OGJZ01 (sample SAMEA2582086, study PRJEB24529) | metagenome | biome: Human gut stool | place: China | collected 2011 | reverse complement strand
CTTCATTGAAAAGCTGGAAGCCGGTAAACATCACCTTGGGCAACGTCCGGTTATATTTGATATTCTCCGGTCTGAAAGTATTCAATCCATACATACCTCCCATTGCAATCTCACCCGAGGAAAGACGTTTAATGGAACGTTGATTGAACTCACAGCCCTGCAAACCGTCCTTATCATCATACCTATAATAGTTGAAAGTATAATCTCCGTTTTTTGTATCGATAGAAGGAATTACATTCACTACACCATTGGCCGTAGTCACCCACATATTTTTATTATCATCTTCTACGATACCGGTAATAAATACCCTAGAATCGTTCTGCGAAAGAGGAACTACCTGTAAATGGTCGTTCTTCGGGTTATAGAGATTCAGTCCTTCACGTGTTCCCACCCATATCAATCCCCGGCTATCCTCATAGACCTGGTTAATGCTCTGATTGGAAAAGCGGATACTTCCCGACTGGTTGCCTACCAGATTCGTTATTTTCCGGGTAGTCAGATCCATTATGGATACCCCCGTAGAAGAAGTACCGATTATCAGACGATTATCACGACTCATACATAAAGAGGCTATATGATTGGAAATAATTCCGGAGTTGTTTATCTTATAGGTGGTGAACTCACCTGTCCCCGGATTCAGACATTGTAAACCGCCTCCCAAAGTTCCAATCCAGATATTTCCGTTCTTATCTTCTGCCAATGACCAGACATTGTTATTAGCCAGCGAATTATCATCTCCCGGTCTGTTCCGGTAATGCACGAAGCGATTGCCGTCGAAACAATCCAATCCTTCCCAAAATGTCCCTATCCAGAGTTTGCCGTCCTTAGCTTGCAACAAACTTACAATGACATTCGAAGCAATAGAGTTTCCTCCCGGTGAGTATGCATACAGTTTCTTTTCATCCGTCTTCGGATTCCAACGTATCAACCCGGCGTCATTGGTACCTAACCACAACGAACCGTCATTACTTTCTTCCAGACAGTTAATATCTCCCAAGTGGTTGATGCCGAACTTAAAAATGCCCTCATCATAATAAGCCACACTTTTCTTATAAGTACCTATCCACATCACACCGCCTTCATCTTCATAAAGCACATTGATGGTATTATTGGGCAAACCTCGTTCGTCATCCACATCATACGTAAGCGAGACAGTTTCACCTGTCGCCTTATTCCAGATATCGATGCCATCCTGGTCCTTTCCAAACCAAATACGTCCCTGCTTATCCTGAGCTACTGCTACGATATGCGCCTGACCTCTATCGCTGAAATTCCATTGTGAATGCCACTTCCTGTCAGACAAATCGTAAGCCCATACACCCGGGGCACCATATATCCATAAATCTTCATCCTTATCCACATACAGGAAGAAGATATCAGTACGCGTTCCCATGTGCTCTGCAATATCTGTCAAAATCCATTTTACACGTACCGTCTCACGGTCGATACAGATTACGCGCCCGTTATCATATACCAACAGAATGCCATCTTTACATTCGGCCATGTCTATAATGACACCTTCGGGTATTCCTTTCTCACCGAAAGGCAAGGATACAGCATTTTTTTCACCGGGACGATAACAGTAGCACCCTTTCCCGTCTATGGCAAACCAGGTATTCTTTTGCTTGTCGACAAATACATAGCGGGGTGTTCCGTCTATCCCTATATCCCACATCCGGGAACGAACATCACAGACAAAGCTCTCCGTATCCCAGTTATAAATGACATATCCGTTTTCTCCCGTCCGTATCCATAAACGCCCTTCACTGTCTTCCACTATCTTCTCAATATAGTTGTCAGGTAAAGATGCAGAACCATTGTCAGTGCTCCGGAATATCTTGAAACGATATCCGTCATAACGTGCCAGTCCGGCAGCGGTGCCGAACCACATAAAACCTCTTGAATCTTTATAAATGGCATTGATTTGGTTGCTGGGCATTCCGTCCTTAACCTCCAGATGTTTGAACATAAAGTCGTGTGAAAAGGCAGAAAAACATGCCACAACGACTGAAACGATAAGTAAAATCAATCTCTTCATAGTAGTAGATATAGGAATATCGTTAACATATTGCAAATGAAACAAAAAGGAATCGTAAAAACAAGGTTTTCAATGTGTTTTTTATCATTTCATACCCCATCATTTGTTTCCCGGACAGAAAAGAAGGAAGTAACTTCCCTCACAGAAGCTACTTCCCAAAACCAATCAAAAAAAAACCTGTATTAACAACAATCCCTGTATACACGAGGGGTATTTATGAAAACCTATTGCGGTGCATTGTCATAGACGGATTGCAATGTATAAGATGCATCTTCTGTAAAGATGGCCTTTTTCATTACTTCTACTATTTCCGCTGCATTATTCAGATAATCACCGGTAGCATGATTAAACAAGCCTGATTCTTCCTTTCCACTACCTGTACCGCCATTATCCCAATAAACAGGAGCCAATCCGTATTCTTTCGCTGCTTTACATATATATTCCAGATAGTACTTGCGGAAAGATTCCGCACGGTCAGTCGTCCGGCTTACACATCCCATTTCACCAATATATACCGGAATGCCCTTATCTATATACGTTGTCTTCAAACTATTGAATACATCTTTCACATTGTCTTCGTCTCCCCAGTTAGCTTTCTTATCGGCAGCGCCGGTATGCCCCCACTCCGAATACTTTGCATCCAGTGTATATTCATTCGGATCATAGAAATGAACAGATACCATCAGACGATTCTGAACTTTATCAGTCGGCAGTTTGAAGTTGCTCACCGTAAGTGCCACATTGGTACAATACCCCGGCACACCCAGGAAACGATTGCTATTACCACCACCTACAGCACGTACCGCATCTACAAACACCTGATTCCAGTCGTTCAATATTGAATATTGTTTTCCACCATCATTACGGTTGTCGCCCCAGCCCCAACCGCCATCATGAATTTCATTCATCGACTCGAATGCCAGGAAGTTGCCCTTATCCTTAAAACGTTCGGCTATCTGTGTCCATACAGCTTTCAATTCTGTTTTAATTGCGGTATTTTTAGTTTCATCCTGAGCAGCATCTTTAATGCTAAGCCAGTATTCACTATCAGCTCCATCGTGATGAATATTGACAATAGCATTCAGTCCGGCATTTTCTGCATATCCTACTACCTCGGCAACACGATCCATCCAGGCTTTCTCTATTTCATAACCGGGGGCGTCTCCAATATGTCCCATCCATGTAACAGGAATACGTACGGTAGTAATACCCGCAGCAGCCAATTTATCAAATAAAGCCTGTGTCGTCTTTTGATTCCCCCAGGCCGTTTCATTGGCCACACCACTATTATGCGCATCCAACTGATTACCCAGATTCCAACCCAATCCCAGACTTTTAGCTACAGTCCAGGGATCTTCACCTGCTATTTCATTCGAGCTTATCTCACCTCCCGCCAACTGCTTCACGGTCACAGTTGTTGCCGGCAAGTCACCCAAAATAAAAGTAATGGTACCGGTACGTTCTTTTCCGGTATTGGCAGCGATGATAAAAGTCTTCGTTTTATCCACCATAGCGCGCGTTTCTGTTTTCTCGGTAATCCAGCTATCATTAATAGTTATAGTTGGTTCACCGTTAGTCATCACTTTCACAGTGATAGTACCACCCGCTGCCGATATGTCTTCAAACAAGACAGTCTCCAGATCCAGACCTTCGGTAGCTGTTTGAATGACATTGAATGTCTCTGTCAGATTACCACCTTTCACAGTAATAACAGATGTACGATTATCGGTAGTTGAATTGGATTTTACATCTATCGTATATTTAAAGACCGTAGCAGAAGCTGAAACTGCCGGAGTCACTACGCACCAATCCTGGTTACTGGTAACTTCCAACGTCACATTCGATTTCACAGAGAGTGTGTTTGTACCTCCGGCTTTGGAAAAACTCATTCCATTCGCCAGAATGTTTTCGGAAATTGTTATTTCCGGTGTTACAGGATCATTGTCATCACTGGAACATGCGGCAGCGAAAGCAGAGAGAGCAATCGTCAACAGCAACAGATAAGCTTTAATTTTATTCATGAGCATTATGTTTTTCGTTCTCAAATATTAGGTTATGGATAGAAATCCGTGTTGGCAAAGATAGGGCAAAGCAGCCACACAAAGCGTTTAGGATGTTATATGGAAGGGTATAATTTGTTATTACCCCTGGACGAAAGGTTTCCAATAGGCGACATATCATTTATCGCCTTTCCGTGCAAATGAAAAGCATACCGAAAATCCGCTTTCCCGTATACTGGGAAAGCAGATTATTCACTTAATACTAAAGACTAACTGCTTCCTGATTCTGACCCTGTATTTTTGCTATCAAGTATTTCACATTCGCTATATGCGAACAGAGTATATGTGACATCGATCTTGCCTGTTCTATCTCTTTCGTCATATCCATCAGAAACTTCATCTGATAACCAACGTGTTCAGCTGCAAGTTTACGTTCCCTGTTAGAGATGTTCTGTTGCATCATATACAGACCGAATCCTTCAATCAGTGGTTTTATACCTAAAGACTGATAGGTACCAAAACGGCCCATAAAGAGCTGAAATTTTCCAAGCGTATGAAGTAAATTATCCAACCGCTCCATATCCGTTCGCTGAACACAGTAGATTACAGGATTTACAAAACGATTGAGGCTGAGATAAAAGTCTAACATCTCTCCTTCCGAGGCAAAAGCCGTGTACATAAATTGAGTTTCGTTCCCCGGACGAAACTGCCCATTGTTTAATGTAGCTTCCATAAGCATTAATTTTGAAAAAAGTGAATAAATAAAGATTCTGAAACCACCATACAGAAAACATGCAAACAGGCATAAAATGCCCGCCACGTCTTTAGGCAGGTTCCCTGCCGATGCGTTAATATGAAGAGTGCTGCAAATATACGATATAAATCAAACAAAGCAAACTGGGAAATAGCAAAAAACAACCTCACTCGCAAACAGTCCATCGAAAAATGTGATATTCCTTGCATAAGACTCTTATTATAAGTACGATACTTCAGGGAGCCCGGCAGGTTGGCAAAACCTGGCTACTAAAAACATTCGGTGCAGAGTGCTTCGAAGAGATCTGTTATATCAACTTTGATGAGTGGACTATCTCCCAAGGTATTCATCGAAGGAAGCCGCATATTTGAAGCATTTAAAGGAGCACTGACAGAGCAATATGTTCTACAGAAACTCTCTCTTTCCTCAACTCAACGCTAACTATTATTGGACCTCCGATGCAAATGCCGAAGTTGACTTTCTTTTTTCCGATGGTCTTTATGCATATCCATTGGAAGCAAAAGCCGGAAATAACGTACATGCAAAAAGCCTGAAAGTGTACGATAAAGAATACAATCCACAACTTCTTTTCCGTACCAGCTTGCTGCCGTATGAAAAAAAATGGGAAGTTAGTAAACATCCCTCTGTATTTGCTGTTTGCTCTGCCCAAAGTACTTACTTTGTGAAACAAGCAATAGTTTCAGTTCATTCGTTCTCGTTATTTTTTACGTACAACTCCAACTTCTACCAACGAGCTTTCACCGTTGACTATCAAAGCATTACAAAAAGTCAATTTTCTGTTTACAAGGAGTTAAGAGTTTGTCAACAAGAAGTTAACTCCTTGTCGACAAACTCTTAACTCCTTGCAGGCATGAAACTGAGTATTTTTCTATTACTTTACATATAGCACTCTGTATAACACAAAAAACAAATGCACCTGGTCGGCTAACTCCTTTTCTTCTTGTTTAGTCTGAACTTTAATCGCACTTTCAATGCACATTGGTGATCGCACTTTCCTTTAGCTCCCGCCTTCCACATCCAACGGGCGGAATATTCCACACCGAACCCTAATTGGGGAATGAGATAGTAATAGAACTGCATATCAGCTCCTGCGGCAAAACGGGTGAAAGAAAAGTCCTCTTCACCGTAATAGCCTTCTTTTTCACAGCTACTCATTTCATCTTCCGAAAAATTCTCTTCTCCATAGAAATACTTCCAGTTGTTCCATCCAAGCGTGGGGCCAATGCTCAGGGCAAGATGTTTCCAATAGGAAGTATGCAATAAGTTGATATTACAATATCGGGCGTCACGTCCCCATTCCGAAGGTTCCATAGACAAGACATAACCGGTAAGACCGACTTCTGCAGTCAAAGACAAAGTCCGGTTCCGGCAATAGGCATATTCAAATCCGGCACCAGTCCCCAGTATTGCCGTAGAGGAGCGATTCCGTTTTCCGAGTGTAGGGATATAGTTCCACTGACTGCAAACGATATTATCAATAAGAATCAGATTCCAACGACCTCGCGGCACGTCAAAGTCCCAAAACATTTCCGGCTGGTTCTGAGCCACACTATATTCCAAAGAAAGCAGAGAATAAAAAAGAATGCCCGCAAGAAAGCGGAACCCACGTTTCAGCGTGTTGTGTGAGGTTGGATGAGTCATAGTAATTCGCTTTAAGATAAATGGTTTTATAACGTAAATGCGCGGGAAAAAGAAATACTGCTTTATAAAAACGAAATCTACTTGAAATATTCTATCCCCCAGATAGAGTGCACTTCTATCAAAACGGCACCCTCTCCTTATCAAATGCGTGAAAATAGGTTCATGCTTTATTGCACGTCCGCAAGACCTCCCCGGTTAAGAACATATTCTTTTCATCTTATATCTGCTTGATTTACTCCGAATGTTCCAAATAGTTAAGTCTTTATTTTGTCAATAAAAAAAAGACCTTCAACTCGTGAAAGCCTTTTTAAATGAGAGGAAAATCAGAGGATGATAAATGTTCAATTAACAAACTCATTTTTTTACGAAGTTCTCCCTCCTGTCATTAAGACTTACAGCCTCGCGATAGACCGAGAAGTTTCTTTCATAATATCGCCAAGCTCGGATAAGGCGATAGATAGCGTATTTAATTCGTCGGGAGTGAAATCGGCAGATTTACCATTCACAATGTTACCATTGACACGCTGATAGAGCCATTGGCGAGTTTTCCCGAAATAGTTTTTTGCAATATATGACATAGAAACAAAATCCAGAACCCGATCGAGCTTTTGTCTAATCTCCACTATTTTAATCAGATTCTGAGATTCAGTTACAGATAGCTTGGCTCCAGCCTGAAAAGCTGCTGCAAATGCTTTTTTGTCTTCTGCCGAAAGAGACTGCAAAAACGCATTGAAACGTTTCTTATGAGCTGCCTGTTCTTCCGGTGTCTTAGCCACACTGAAATCGGCTTTCCATTTTTCTAATTCTTTCTGTGCATCCATAAGGCTATATTTTTATTAATGAAATGAAAGAGTAGCCCCTCGCAGGGCAAAGGGCTACCTTTCATTCAGCTTTTCCGCAGCTTCAATCCGAGCCTTTAGCTCTTCTTCTTCAGTCATACAAAGATCGCGATTCTTAATGACATCACAAAGATAATAACCTTTTGGTAATTAAACGAACTTTTCAGGATATATTTTTAATGCAAATCTAACCTTAAATCCGCAGTGCAGAAAGTAAATGTCAACAACACTTCTTCTCTTTCTGTTCCCTATTACCATTGAGGAACAGCAAAAAGCTTATGGAACGTAAATTTCACTTCCATAGAAGTGCTGAAACCAAGCTCCTTGATTACATCTCCATCAGGTGTACCGAAAGCACAACCCGCATTCTTTGTTACCCCGTAACAGTTCCAAAGTTCCAGACGATACTTAGAACTATCATTGGCATCAAGCACTTTTGTCGCATCAAACGTTACCTCTGAACCATCAAGATAGAGATTATCCAACACAGCATGCGTACCAGGGAAGAAACCATAAAGATCCGCCACTTCAATGAAGGTCATAATGGAACCAGCTGCACAACCAGTACCTTCATACTTGATGTCGAACTGCGGAGCAACAAGACTATATTGGAAATTTTCATATTTCACTTCTAATGTACCTCCGGCATTATACCCCCATGTACCCGCACCATCCCAATTAGGGATAGTGACTAAATTTGGGGTATATACACCTTTCCCATTGCCCTCAGTAAAGACTGTGCAAGTTATTTCCAGTCTATTACTGAAATGTAGTGCCGGTTCGGAAGCCAGATTCTGCGAATTACTGAAAGCGCTGTTCAACACTTTGCCGTCTACCGCACCTTTACCATAAATGTTGAATAACTCGACACGATAATTACCTTTACCCTCAATATCTCCATAGAAAAAATTATTGGCATTGAACTGAATGGCATTGCCATCGCACTTCATCTCATCAATACGTACGAAAGCGTTAGGATATCTGGTCAGCAAGTCCGGGAAATCAAGGGTAAATACCATAGCATCGCCGCATGAGCCTTCATATGTAAAAGTATGCTGACCAGCCAACTCAGTCGGAGCCAAACGCCCGATTTCGGTTCCCCAAGTACCACTCTCATCAGCACCTGCACAAAGCAATGTAACAGGAATCTTGGTATCGGCTTCCGCCTTGCGCTGACTGTAATAATTGACCGAGTAAGCATAACCGTCTTTATTGGGAAGAGCAATCTGCAAACCGTCACTCGTCAGAGACAGAATATTCAGCTTACCACTCTTTACCGCCACCCAAGTATTGGCACAAAGTACATTGATATCAATGTCAATCACTTTGTTCGCCTCATCAATGGTATATTTACCGGTTTCATCAGTAGCTACACCGTCATCAGTCAAACGATGGATATTGACAGTTCCGTCTTCGAAAAACTCCATGTAACCATAATCAACTCCATAAGTATAACCAATCCAGCCATTCTCAGTACCCATTTCCCAATGAATTTCTTTTCCGATATTGGGCTGTCCGTTAGATACTATAGCCCAGTCGTACGTTTCGCCCCACTGCGTGAACGGACCTTCGAATACATGTTGTTCACCATCCTGACCATTGTCAATATACCATTTACCATAAAGCAGCGAGCGGTCGAACGGAACATTCTTGGCGGTAGAAACGGCACGAATAGCCAAAGCTTGATAGACAGGAGTGGTGGCACGAGTAGCAAGAGCACTATTGAAGTGATAGCTCATGGCAAACTGAGTATCAGAAACATTGATGGAACCGGAAAGATAGCAGCCTTCCACACCAACACCGGTAGTAGTGCCCTGTGTGCGCGAACCTGCGGCAGGCATAAAGATAGAATTTCCGTTAGGACCGGTGAACTTATAACCGGCAACCCCTTCCACTTCCACCCACTCTCTGGTACAGAGTGCAAAGAGTTCTTCAAACTCGGCAATGGTAGGCATGGTCACTTTACCTTCAAATGCTTTATAGGCAAGGTCATTAGCTGTTTTGTAGATATCGGCAGAAGCATAACTTGCAGGATCGATACTGGTATTAAAACCTGTCTTATCACCGAAACCGAACAGACCACCAATTTCCGTTTCTGAGGTAGCACCTAAATTGTACTTTGCCCATTTAGTAGAAAGCCCAAGGTCAACAAGGTCATTATCAAGATCAAACGTATGCCCAGTCGTAGTGAATGACTTTTCTTCACCATAGACCATACCTGCACCGAGATCAAGATAAGCCACATAATAATAAGTAGTATTGGCCAACAAGCCTTCTACATCTACCGTATAGCTTTCCTTAGGAACAGTAGCAATACGTACACCGGCACGCACATTTTCCGTACCTTCTATACCCGACACAATGATACCACCTTCCGCATCCGCAGTTAGCACCTATCTGGGAAGCATCGCCGGTAGTAGCACGAGCATTAGTCAGTACAAGGCTCTTTACTTCACCTTTATAAGTAACTTTGCCTTGTAAAGTGACATAAGCCTGATAATAGATAGTTTGATTCAAGCTGCCATTTACCGTGGCAGTGAATGTTTCACCGCCCGTAGCAATAATCCTTTCGGTGAGTGCATCGGCCGCAGCACCGTAATTAAAACCAATGACATAAGCACTTGAAGCCTGGCTTTCAAGCCCAGATACGGTACCATGTAATGTTGCTGATGTGGCAGTCACATCTGCCGAACCTGTTACCACGGAGTTATCAGTAAGCAATGGCTGTTGGTTTATGGCATAATCGTCATCGCTGCATCCCGTCGCCCAAATACCCATGACGAGAGCCATTATTCCGAATAATATTTTGTTCTTCATTATACTAATTCATTTAAGTGATTACTCAATAGTCATGGAAACAATCTCAACCTGTACATTCGGGCTTCCATCTTCCAAGGTTTCCACTGTAGCAAGTCCCTTGTTCTGGATTCCGATGATAAGACAGCAATTGGTTTCAAAAGTTTGCGTAGCACCTGTAGTGTTTGGCAATGATACTGTCTGGATTGCTCCCGCAGTTGTATCGAATTTCGAAGCATACTCCAAAGCGTAACAACCATCTTCAAACGAATCTCCGATTCTGTTTTCCATAATCACAGTTTTAGGAGCTGCACCCTCGTTCCAGGTTATACCACTCAGCACCTTGTACTGAATCTTCAAAGTCTGGTTCTTTTTTAGCTTAACTTTCGTTATGTCGATACATTCATTCTTACCACCCCATGAGTTATAAAGCTGGATACGCAAACGATCAGGATTTCCATCACCAAAGATGATTTCCAACTTACTGTTGTCCACTTTGATTTCGGTGGGTCCTTCCGTCCCGCCGCTAATCTTCTTATAGAGCAGATTAGCTACAAGATAAGAATTCACCACGCCATTCTCATCTTTTGATTCGGGAACACCAATGACCAGTGTCTCACCAGCCTCCATGCCAAGTACCGTAAACTCTTTGCTTGTAACAGCAACCGTACGCTGATCGCTGGAAGCGGTAAGAAGGGTGATTTCGCTATCGAAGGTTATTACGCCCTTTGCAACGCTTACCTTACCACTGGCTTCACCGAATTCATAATTATAAGAGCCATCGGAAGCCTTACTTAGGATAAGTTCAAAATCTTCCACCTCATCACCGGCAGCAGGAGCCCATGAGTCGTTGTACACACCTCCCGTTACACTTTCCCATTTCTGTACGTTAGGAGAACCGTTCCACCACAACCAATCGTAAGGTGCTTCGGTATCAAGGTTAAATGTCATCTGGTTACCGACATAAGTCACACCGTTGATTTCGGTCGTGAAGAGGTCATCAAGAAGATTATCGAATGTGGGAAGCACGGGGGCTACTTTCTCAATCTCTCCACTATCTTCTTTGGGAATGCATTCACCCTTGGTTTCAATCACTTCTTCAGAAACAAAGTTCCATACAATATACCAGTTACCTTCGGAATTGGTACGTTTAGTTACTAATTGCAATATATACGGAGTAAGTTCTATTATCTGTATATCTTGCGTGTAGTTAGCACACATATCATCGGCATTCACGTTGTGCATGGAGTAGCAATCGGTGAACGAGATGGTAGGTTTAGTCTTTTCAGTAAGGTTCATATTGAACTTGCCTTTCATGTTTGCACCTGTGCTTGAGCCTTTTTCTCCGGATTCACCACGGTACATAGTAGCCACACAGCCGTTGACGGCATCCATGCTGAAAGTCATATATGAGTCCATGTAAGGATCTGTTGCAGGGATAAGCCAGCTTTGAAAACCCGGATCCCAGTTGGGTTTCCAATTTCCGGTGCCGAAGACGATGTCTTTGTAAACTCCGTTATCCACATCATCCTGAGTATAGCCGGCACCGTCACCATCAGGATCGTAAGGAGACAAATACATCACAGGCCCCGAACACTGACCGATACCATAGTTCGCATCGCAAGGATACCATTTCTTACTAACCCCCTCAGCCAGTGTCTCAGCATCAGGCAGAGCATCACCCGACTTAAAGTTCTTATCGGACAGCAGGAACCATTTCTCATCTTCCAGCAACGAGAAATCGTTTTGTGCTAAACTGAAAGTATAGGGTTCGCCATACACGACACCGCCGGGCGTCTCTACGCCGAAAGTCACCTCATACGAGCCTGCAAAAGGCAATTCAATGGCAAGTTCACTTTCTTGCGAACGTCCCTGAGGAGTAACCCACAGCGGAGTACAACCGGTGATATTTGATTTGAGGCGTACTTGATTTCCTGCGATAGTCACAGTGTAGGCAATACCTTCCGCCAAGTCATCGGATACATAGGTCTTCTT
>OGJZ01002737.1_pt1 | contig 12112 bp, 13 predicted proteins | sample 1572321 | NCBI WGS metagenome assembly OGJZ01 (sample SAMEA2582086, study PRJEB24529) | metagenome | biome: Human gut stool | place: China | collected 2011 | reverse complement strand
CCGCCACAACTTCCGTTCTCTGGAAATTCTGGAACTGATGACCAGGTAGAACAGATGGAAATGTTTTGGTTTTACCTATAGAAACAACCTATGGCCATTGGCGACCACAACAAATACTTGCCGATAAGGCTTGAAATTATACGCATCAGAAGATATAATAAGCGGTATATTGCTCCCGCGGATTCAGGAGAAGCCTGGAAGAAAGGAAGAAATATGAAGAAAAGCATAAGAGGAATCCTGCTTCTTGCAGCCTGCACCGTCTTTTTTGCCGGCTGTGCCAGATCCAAAGGGAGCTGGGAAGCCTTTACGGAAAATACCCTTTATGTAGCCGGCGATGGAAGCGTTTCCTGGGCTTCTGTCGAAAGCTTCGGGGAAGGCGATTACAAAGAAGAGGAGTTAAAAGCCTTTGCCGAAGAGAGAATCAGCCAGTTTAACCAGTCTCAGGGCGAAGAGCCAGCCTTTGAAAATGAGAAGGGGGCAGAAAAGCTTCCGGTTGCTCTTGATACAGTGAGTATGAAGGATGGAAGGGCAGTTCTGGTGACGGAATACGATACCCCTTCCCGGCTGGTGGAGTTTTCACAGGACATAGGAGATGAGGGGATGCCCTTTGATTCGATTGATATAGGCAGTCCTGCGTCCCTGGCTTTGAAAGAACAGACTTCTTATCTGGATACAGAGGGAAAAGCGGCAGATCAGCAGGAAATTTTAAAGGAAACAGGTCTTGCGGTTCGTGTTTCGGGCCAGGGGGTCATTTCTGCGGAAAAAAAGATCCGCTATATAAGTGAGGGCTGTACCCTTCGGGATGTTCATACAGTGGAAACCGCGTCTGAGGGAGTAAGCTGCATTATATTGGAGTGATGCCCTGAAAGGGGCTTGCTGACAGTAAGTATATAAAAAGAGAGGACATGGATCATGGAAAAGACAATGGAAAAAATCGTAGCTCTTGCCAAGAACAGAGGTTTTGTATACCCTGGTTCTGAGATCTACGGCGGTCTTGCAAATACCTGGGATTACGGCAATCTGGGTGTTGAGCTTAAAAACAATGTAAAGAAAGCCTGGTGGCAGAAGTTTGTTCAGGAAAGCCCATACAACGTAGGAGTGGACTGTGCGATTCTGATGAATTCCCAGACATGGGTAGCCAGCGGACATCTGGGCGGATTTTCTGATCCATTGATGGACTGTAAACAGTGTAAGGAGCGTTTCCGCGCAGACAAGCTGATTGAGGATTATAATGATGAGCACGGTATCGAGATCGAAGGCTCTGTAGACGGCTGGTCTCAGGAAGAGATGAAGCAGTATATTGAGGATAAGCACATCTGCTGTCCAAGCTGCGGCGCTCACGATTTTACAGATATCCGTCAGTTCAACCTGATGTTTAAGACCTTCCAGGGCGTAACTGAGGATGCTAAGAATACCGTATACTTAAGACCCGAGACTGCACAGGGTATTTTCGTAAACTTTAAGAATGTTCAGAGAACCTCCAGAAAGAAAGTTCCCTTCGGTATCGGACAGGTTGGAAAGTCCTTCAGAAATGAGATCACTCCCGGAAACTTTACCTTCCGTACCAGAGAGTTTGAGCAGATGGAGCTTGAATTTTTCTGCAAGCCGGGCACCGATCTGGAGTGGTTTGCATACTGGAAGCAGTTCTGTATTGACTGGCTTCAGACCCTTGGCATCAAGCCGGAGGAGATGCGTGCAAGAGATCACTCACCGGAGGAACTGTGCTTCTACAGCAAGGCTACCACAGACCTTGAGTTCTTATTCCCCTTTGGCTGGGGTGAGCTGTGGGGTATTGCAGACAGAACCGATTATGACCTGACCCAGCATCAGAATGTATCCGGACAGGATATGGCATACTTTGATGACGAGAGCAAAGAAAAATACATTCCTTATGTAATCGAGCCTTCACTGGGTGCAGACCGTGTTACACTGGCATTCTTATGTGCTGCTTATGATGAGGAAGAGATCGGAGAGGGTGATGTGAGAACTGTTCTTCATTTCCATCCGGCGCTGGCTCCTGTAAAGATTGGTGTTCTGCCTCTTTCCAAGAAGCTTAACGAGGGCGCTGAGAAGGTATTTGCAGAGCTTTCAAAATACTATAACTGTGAGTTTGATGACAGAGGAAATATTGGAAAGCGCTACAGAAGACAGGATGAGATCGGTACTCCGTTCTGTGTAACATATGATTTTGATTCTGAGAACGATCAGGCAGTTACTGTCCGCGACCGCGACACCATGGAGCAGGTACGCGTACCGATTGCTGAGTTGAAGGCTTACTTTGAGGATAAGTTCCGTTTCTAGGGAATATGTAAAATGAAAGAAAACAGCATCTGGGAAACCGTTAAAAGCGGTATTTCCGGGTGCTTTTTTCATATGCCTTTTCCAAGCGGCGCGTAGAAAAGTTTAGAATGATTTTATAAACGCCCCGCCATAAGTATGGTATACTTAAACTATATGTAAATTGCCTGTCTGCGTGCTGCGCCGGGGGCAGTGGAAGGAGGATGAAAAGGTGAAGATAAGGTCACGGCTTGCGGTAGCATTTATTATCATAACCGTTTTTCCGATGCTTATGATCTACCTTTCTGTGATCGCCCTCAGCGATTATCAGGAAAAGTCCTTTAAAGAAGCATATGGTCTTACAGAGCAGATTGAACTGTTAAACGGCAATTCCCTTCAGGTATTTAACCGTTTGACCAGACAGTCGCAGAAAGATATCCGAAAGGTGTTGGATGAAAACCCGGATAATTACAAGGATCCGGCATATCTGGATAAAGTGAATGCAAAATTAAATGAACAGTATGCCTATCTGATTGTCCGCCGTGAGGATACGATCATTTATTACGGGGCGAACGGAGAACCGCAGGATGCGTCTCTCTGCGCTCAGCTTCCGGATTTTGATGTGATGAAGGGACGCATGGAAGGTGGGATCTATCTGGACGGCGAGAGTCAGCATCTGATCAAGCAGATGGATTTTCAGTTTTCGGACGGTGCCGAGGGAAGTGTGTTTATTGTTTCCAATGTAGACGATCTGCTTCCTGAAGTAAAGTCCATGTTTCGGGAAATGCTGTTTTTGGGCGTGGCGATTCTGGTGGTAGCGGGCTTTACCCTTACGGTTTGGGTATACCGTTCGATTTTAAGCCCCTTAAACAAGCTTCAGGAGGCTACCAAGCAGATACGGGACGGTAATCTGGAGTTTACCCTGGATGTAGATGCAGATGATGAGATAGGCCAGCTTTGCCAGGATTTTGAAGAAATGCGGATCCGTTTAAAGGAAAATGCAGAGGAAAAGCTTCAGTATGATAAGGAAAGCAAGGAGCTGATCAGTAATATTTCCCATGATCTTAAGACTCCCATTACAGCCATTAAGGGGTATGTAGAAGGGATTCTGGACGGGGTTGCTTCCTCACCTGAGAAGCTGGACAGATATATCCGCACGATTTATAATAAAGCCAATGATATGGACCGGCTGATCGATGAGCTGACCTTTTACTCCAAGATTGACACAAATAAGATTCCTTATACCTTTGCAAAGATCAATGTATCCCAGTATTTTAAGGACTGTCTGGAAGAGGTGGGTCTGGATATGGAAGCAAGGGGCATTGAGCTGGGATATTTCAATTATGCGGATGAGGATGTGATGGTTATTGCAGATGCAGAGCAGATGAAGCGTGTGATCAATAACATTATCAGCAATTCCGTCAAATATCTGGACAAGAAAAAAGGAATCATCAATATCAGAATCAAGGATGTGGGAGACTTTATCCAGATTGAGATTGAGGACAATGGAAAAGGCATTGCGGCAAAGGATCTTCCCAACATATTTGACCGTTTTTACCGTACAGATTCCTCACGAAACTCTTCTCAGGGCGGCAGCGGGATCGGACTGTCCATTGTACGCAAGATCATTGAGGATCACGGAGGACGCATCTGGGCCACCAGCAAGGAAGGCATCGGAACGGAGATCCATTTTGTATTAAGAAAATATCAGGAGGTTATGCAGGAATGAGCAAAATACTGATTGTAGAGGATGAAGAAAGCATCGCAGAGCTGGAAAAGGATTATCTGGAGCTGTCCGGCTTTGAGGTTGAGATCGAAAATAACGGAACCGATGGTCTGGACCGTGCTTTAAAGGAAGACTACGATCTCCTGATCCTGGATCTGATGCTTCCGGGAACGGACGGATTTGAGATCTGCCGCAGGGTAAGGGAGATTAAAAATACCCCTATTATTATGGTTTCTGCCAAAAAGGAGGACATTGACAAAATCCGCGGTCTGGGCCTTGGAGCAGATGATTATATTACAAAGCCGTTCAGTCCCAGCGAGATGGTTGCCAGAGTGAAAGCCCACATGGCCCGCTATGAGCGTCTGATCGGAAGCGGCCAGCCCGCCAATGAGATTATTGAAATCCGCGGTTTAAAGATCGACAAAACAGCCCGCAGAGTATGGGTGGCAGGAGAGGAAAAAACTTTTACAACCAAGGAATTTGATCTTCTAACCTTTTTAGCCCAGAATCCCAACCATGTATTTACAAAGGAGGAACTGTTCAGCAAAATCTGGGATATGGAATCCATCGGCGATATTGCCACCGTTACAGTGCATATTAAGAAGATCCGGGAAAAAATTGAATTTAATACAGCCAAGCCTCAGTACATTGAGACCATCTGGGGAGTTGGGTATCGGTTTAAGGTATAGGGAAAATCCTCCGCTTGTGCGGGGGATTTTTCATATGCAGAAAGGAATGGCACATTTCTTTGTTAATAGTTACTATAAAATATTAGTTCGCATATACGAACAATAAATGAATATACGAAAATGACAGAAAATGAAAACGCTTACAGTAAATTTTGTTGTAAAATAACCAAATTTTTTCAAAATTTTGTCGGTAAAGGACTTTACTCCCCCAATCTTTGTGATATAATAAACGAGGTGGACGGATAAGGAGAACCATTGATTCCGTCTGATAGGCGGGCACAGGAAATTTCCCGTTATGTCCGGTTAAAGAGCGGCAGAGTCCTGAGGGAATCTGCCAGAATGAGGAGGAAGAAACTTATGGCTACAAAGTGGGTTTATTTATTCAGCGAAGGCAATGCGACCATGAGAAACCTGTTAGGTGGTAAGGGCGCTAACCTTGCGGAGATGACAAATCTGGGATTACCTGTACCACAGGGATTTACGATTACAACAGAGGCCTGCACCCAGTATTATGAAGATGGCAGAAAAATCAATGACGAGATCATGGGCCAGATCATGGAGCATATTGGAAAGATGGAGGAGATCACCGGCAAGAAGTTCGGCGATAAGGAGAATCCGCTGTTGGTTTCCGTTCGTTCCGGTGCAAGAGCTTCCATGCCGGGTATGATGGATACCATCTTAAACCTGGGTCTGAATGAGGAAGTAGTAGAGGTTCTGGCTGCAAAGTCCGGTAATCCGCGCTGGGCATGGGACTGCTACAGAAGATTCATCCAGATGTTTTCCGACGTTGTTATGGAAGTTGGAAAGAAGTATTTTGAAGAGTTGATCGATAAGATGAAGGCTGAGAAGGGAGTAACCCAGGACGTGGAGCTGACCGCTGAGGATCTTCACGAGCTGGCAAATCAGTTCAAGGCTGAATATAAAGAAAAGATCGGAAAGGATTTCCCAACCGATCCCAAGGAGCAGCTGATGGAGGCCATCAAGGCTGTATTCCGTTCCTGGGATAACCCAAGAGCAAACGTATACCGCCGCGATAATGATATCCCTTATTCCTGGGGTACTGCTGTAAACGTACAGATGATGGCATTCGGAAACATGGGCGAGACTTCTGGTACAGGCGTTGCATTTACCCGTGACCCAGCTACCGGCGAGAAGCACCTGATGGGCGAGTTCTTAATGAATGCTCAGGGTGAGGACGTAGTTGCAGGTGTCCGTACCCCTCAGAAGATTGACCAGTTAAAGGAAGTTATGCCGGAGGTTTATGAGCAGTTCGTAGGCATCTGCCATACTCTGGAGGATCATTACAGAGATATGCAGGATATGGAGTTCACCATTGAGGATAAGAAGCTTTATATGCTGCAGACCAGAAACGGAAAGAGAACAGCTAAGGCTGCTTTAAAGATTGCCTGTGATCTGGTAGATGAGGGCATGATCGATGAGAAGAAGGCAGTTCAGATGATCGATCCCCGTAATCTGGATACCCTGCTTCACCCACAGTTTGATGCAGAGGCATTAAAGAAGGCTGAGCCGGTTGCAAAGGCTCTGGCTGCATCCCCAGGCGCTGCCTGCGGCAAGATCGTATTTACTGCTGAGGATGCAAAAGAGTGGAAGGAAAGAGGCGAAAAGGTCGTATTAGTACGTCTTGAGACATCTCCTGAAGATATCGAAGGAATGAAGGCTTCTCAGGGTATCCTGACAGTCCGCGGCGGTATGACCAGTCACGCAGCTGTAGTTGCCCGCGGTATGGGTACCTGCTGTGTATCCGGCTGTTCCGAGATTATCATGGACGAGGCAAACAAGAAGTTCGTTCTGGCCGGAAAAGAGTACCATGAGGGCGACTGGCTGTCTATCGACGGTTCTACCGGTAAGATCTATGACGGCATTATTCCTACGGTAGATGCTACCATCGCAGGCGAGTTCGGCCGCATCATGGCATGGGCTGACAAATATAGAAGACTGAGAGTCCGCACCAATGCAGATACTCCAAGAGACGCTGCAAAGGCAAGAGAACTGGGCGCAGAGGGTATCGGCCTTTGCCGTACGGAGCATATGTTCTTCGAGGGCAACCGTATCGACGCATTCCGCGAGATGATTTGCTCCGAGACAGTAGAAGAGAGAGAAGCAGCCTTAGAGAAGATCCTTCCTGAGCAGCAGGGAGACTTTGAGAAGCTTTACGAGGCTTTAGAGGGCAATCCTGTTACCATCCGTTTCCTGGATCCGCCTCTGCATGAGTTTGTTCCTACCGAGGAAGAGGATATCAAGAAGCTGGCAGAAGCACAGGGCAAGAGCGTTGAGACCATCAAGGCAATCTGTGATTCTCTCCATGAGTTCAACCCGATGATGGGACATCGCGGCTGTCGTCTGGCTGTTACCTATCCTGAAATCGCAAAGATGCAGACAAAGGCTGTCATCCGTGCAGCAATCAACGTAAAGAAGGCTCACGCTGACTGGAACGTTTGCCCGGAGATCATGATCCCTCTGATCTGCGATATCAAAGAGTTAAAGTTTGTTAAGAAGGTAGTTGTTGAGACAGCTGATGCTGAGATCGCAGCATCCGACATTGACTTGAAGTACGAAGTTGGTACAATGATCGAGATCCCAAGAGCAGCTCTGACAGCTGACGAGATCGCAAAGGAAGCTGAGTTCTTCTGCTTTGGTACCAATGACCTGACACAGATGACCTACGGCTTCTCCCGTGATGATGCAGGCAAGTTCTTAAATGCTTACTATGATACAAAGATCTTTGAGAACGACCCATTCGCAAGACTGGATCAGACCGGCGTAGGAAAACTGATGGAAATGGCGATCAAGTTAGGCAAGAGCACCCGTCCTGATATGCATGTAGGTATCTGCGGCGAGCATGGCGGCGATCCTACTTCTGTAGAATTCTGCCACAAGATTGGTCTGGACTATGTGTCCTGCTCACCATTCCGCGTTCCGATCGCAAGACTGGCAGCAGCTCAGGCAGCTATCGACGAGTCACGTCAGTAAGCGAGACCAGTTGTTTTTTGGGAACTTTTGAAATCTCGAAAGATTTTATGAGACAATCTTCAAAGATTTATCATAAGAAAAACGGGTTCAGATTTCCCGAAAAGCTTGTAATTAAGCTATTTCTAGTATAGGGTGTCTACTTTAGACACCCTATATTTTTTTACACAAAAATAAAATTCAATTAAGCTGCCGGAGTACTTCATACATTTTTTGCTGACTACATTCGACAAAATTTCGGAGCATTTGTTCCGAAAATCGTAACACGAAAAATGGACCATTTTGATGTTTGTTCCGAAAATCGGAACTTTGAAGGAGGTTAAAAATGTCTGAATTTACGGGTAAAAAGCTTAAAGAAGCACGTGTGAAGAAAGGATTATCCCAGGATGACGCTGCTAATCTTATGAATGTTGCAAAGAGAGCGATTAGTGAGATGGAAGCAGGTAAGAGAAGTATATCTGCAGATGAGCTAGCTCAGTTTTCTCGTATTTATAATGTAGATGTGAGAGAATTGCTTTTTGTTGAATTTACAGAAGCAGGAGACGAGCAGAGATTAACTGCTAAGTATAGTTCTTTCCTTAAGCTGCTCGAAAAATTATCTGATCGAGAAGTAGAAGATGTTTATTGGGTAATAAAGCGTAAGGTTGAAGGATTGCTTTAAAACTTAACAGTTTATTTGAAAGGCCGGTTGGTGATATTTACTTGCCGGTCTTTCTTTAATTATGTAGGCAAATGCAGCACCGAAACCTCATATTCGATGCTGCATAAAGCTATTATAAGATGGCGGATTGTTCTTCTGTTATGTCATCGACAGAATCATCTTGTGTTACACAATGGCTCGAAGGGTGTTGAAGTGTATTTAGTATTACCTGTCCTTCACGTTTGATTTTCTTTTTTTGCTTGGCGTGGTTTATTAATGCAATACCTCCGCCTACTGTTACAGTAATCAATATTCCAACTGTAGCCCCTTGAATTCTCCCAAGTTTAAGGTTAGATGCAGATTCTGATGCATAGTAACGTACAATACGCTTTAGACCATCTTGCATGCTTCCATTACCCAACTCTGATAGAGCGTGTGTGGTAACTGGAGCAGATGGATTCGGCGTGTTAATTAGTTTTGTTATTTGTGTTGCTGTAGAATTCATTTTTATATCCTCCTGAAATCTTTTACTTGTTGGTTTTATTTTATAAGGTGTGATATTATAAGTAAAGAATAATAGTTCGCGTAAGAAATCATTTGCGTGTGTCAAGTTTAATGTAACGAATAATAATTCGTATAAAGGAGTTTTATATATGCTTAAAGGAAAAAGCTTGAGTGAATACGAGGGTTTTGCTTATCGTTTAGTTATGGCTGCAAATAATAAACAGATTGATGATACCAAGGAATTGGCGGAAAAATTATATAATGATGAGACTTGTAGAGGGATAATCAAGATGAGAAAAAGAAAAAAGGAGGTCGCTTCTAATCCGGTAGATAATGTTTTAAGAAATGTTCAAAAGCATTTAAATGAGAAAGATCCATACAAAGTTCCCAGTACATACATTTATGCGTATAGTGTGGTTTTGGATTGTTCGATTGATTATCTTTATGGACGAACTGACGTAATGTCTGTTGACATGGATGTGAAAGAGATTTGTAAAAAAACGGGTTTGTCAGAAAAGGCAGTAAAATGCTTACTAGAATATAAAAGTGACAATGATGATAGTAGTATATTTTCTATAACTCAATGGTGGTCAGAGTTTCTTTGTGAAGATTCTTTTTATAGCATTCCAATGGTTTGGCATGATTATGCTAGTAGAATTGTTGAATTATATGATTTAGATAAAAAGGTAGCAGCTATGCAAAAGGCGGACAATGAGGTTGTGGTTGATGATCATATAATGCAATTGTTGTTGGAAGATGATAGCCATAAAACATTACGAAGTATAAGGCGTGAAAAGGAAGACTCTACCTTAGGTGCATATCACAAAATGATACAGCTTATAGAGCATTATTTTGAACAATATGCAGAAGAATGGGCGAAAAATCAACATCTTGATTATGAGGAAATGTATTATCGTAGTGAAATAAATAAAAGGAAAATTATAAAAGAGCAATTAAAGCAACCAGAAATAAAATAGATTGAGACCATCCAATTTAAATGGATGGTCTTTTTTTCTTGACGCGCACGCAATGACTACATTATAATGAAACTAAAGATACACGCAGTGACTACATAAAGGAGGGCAGCCATGAAGAAGGATACATACAATGTCGAAGGCATTGAAATCGAAGTGGAACATATAGATAGGAATGATGGCAATCGTGAGCATAGACTTGTAGCATATCAGTTTAAAGCAATTAGAGAGCAGTCTGGTATGAATCGTAAAGAGTTTTCTGAATGGCTTGGCATTCCCTATCGGACCATGCAGGAATGGGAACTTGGACGCAGGCAGATGCCGGATTACGTGCTTCGCTTGATTGCATATAAAGTTAAGATGGAGAAGGAAAGGGGGAACCTATGATGACAGTATTATATGGTGTTGGAACAGTCTTAAGAGTTATCCTTAGAATCTCATTATTGCCGGTACAGGCAGTTCTTACATTACTGATGCTTGCTATCGGCTTTATTGGTGGATTAGCAAATATTGTATGCTGGTTGTTAGGGGCTTTCTTTGTGATTGGTGGTATCTGTTCATTTATTAATGGATCTACATCTCTTGGATGGCAGGGCGTTATAGTAGGTATTATTGTAGCTGTAGTTCCTCAGGCTATAACTCTTTGGGGCGCCGAAGGAATACTTGGACTTAAGTAAATTTTAGGAAAGGTATAGATGGCATTGGTGTGCTTTTAATAATATAAATTTATAAAAGTTGGTGGGGACTAATTATTATGACTAGAATAGAAAAGGGATATAATAGAATAGCTGAGTATGGTTGTCAGATTGATGAATTGTCATTAAATAGTAAATTTGAAGAGTTAAAAAGTAAAGGTCAAACCACTCGCCTTTCACTAAATCCATTTTTAGTGCATACTTGAGAAAAACAATAGATTTTTTCAAGGGAGGACTAAAGACTATGGATCAGTGCACTCATGAAGTCCGTGCAGAGTACTGGAAAAAGATCATTCAGGCCTGTGGGCAGAGACCAGCAGGCCAGTCAGCCAAAAGCTGGATGGATGAGAATGGCATCTGCGAACAAAGCTATTATCACTGGCAGCGACGGTTCCGGAAACAGGCGTATGAAGAAATGAAGGGAAACGCATCTGTTCCTGCTGTGGCAGAGAAAACAGAACTGACTTTTGTTGAAATTCCATGCCACACTTCTGCGGAAACAAATACATACATGGTTTCCGATAAATCGGTTGCAACGATCCGGACGGCAACATTACAGATTGATATTTCCAATGAAATCTCAGATGCTCTCCTGACCCGGATTATTCGGGAGGTGTCCCATGCTTGAAGATGCTGCTGGTATTCGCCGCGTTGTTCTTGCTTGCGGTACGGTTGATCTGCGGAAGGGCATTGACGGGCTGGCAACGATCATAGGCGATAAATATGGTCAAAATCCATTTGAGAAGGGAACACTCTTTTTGTTTTGCGGGAAGCGTTCTGATCGGTGCAAAGGGCTCCTGTGGATGGGTACCGGGTTTTTACTTTTGTATAAACGCTTTGAAGCGGGACGGTTATCCTGGCCAAGGAATACGCAGGAAGCAGCGGATCTTACCGAGGAACAGTACAAGTATCTCATGATGGGTTTAAATCCCCTGGATCCCAAGATCAAAGATGTCGATCCGAAAAAAATATATTGAGATGTTTGTGCAAAACAGAGAAAATACTTTTCTGTTTTTACACCGAAAAGAACTGCCTTCGTTCTCAGCGGATGCATGAACCAGAACAATTCTTTCGCCTGCTGTTAGGCAGGAATGATGCAATTGCACCTTGAAAACCCTATATTTCCAAAGGCTGGCATGCGGATTCTGATGACTTTCATGGCAGGAAAAAATGACGGCCTCTGCCTGAGGGCTGATTCGCATTTGCCGCAGATTTCTGCTATACTACTATTAATAAGAAAGGCGGATATCATGTGCAAAAAATTCACTCCAGATGAACTGAACAAGATGGATCACAAAACCAAGAACGATGTCATCTACCACATGCAGGATCGGCTTGACCGGTTGGAACAGAACTATGAAAATCTCATAGAGCAGATCCGGCTGGCAAATCAGCAGCGTTTTGGCCGCCAGACAGAAAAACTGGATGATATCGCAGGACAGCTTTCTTTTTTTAATGAAGCAGAAGCGGATTATGATGAAGCAGCCAAAGAGCCAACCGTGGAAGATATCATTGATCCATCCAGAAAGGCAGTACGAAAGCCTAAGAAAAAAGGCCAGCGTGAAGAAGACATGAAGGATTTTCCGCAGGAAGTAATCCCTCATGATATACCGGAACAG